>ERZ795056.1354-NODE-1354-length-28766-cov-6.955453_pt1 | contig 28766 bp, 24 predicted proteins | sample MGYA00375140_ERZ795056 | MGnify/ENA primary metagenome ERZ795056 (study PRJEB30185, sample SAMN05720227) | activated sludge metagenome | isolation source: Anaerobic digester | place: USA | collected 2015-03-09 ... | reverse complement strand
CTTTTGATTATAATACCGCCTCCGAGTTTTGTCAATTCAATTGCTTCACGCGAATTCGATATTTTAGGACCGAACAGCACCGGGATACCGTAAACAGCGGCTTCAAGAACATTGTGCACATTGCTTTTGAAACTGCCTCCTACAAAAGCAATATCGGCGTAGTAATAAAGCGTGAGAAGTATTCCGATTGAATCAATAATAATTACTCTTTCGTTATTATAGTTGTTTAAGAAGGAGAAGCGAATTGTCTTTAGTTTTCCTGCAAAATCATTTTCAAGTTTTTCAAGATGTAAAAGGGTAGGTTCGTGCGGAGCAATAATTAGAATTACATCTTTATAGTACTTACTGATTTTCAGAAATGTAGGGATTAACACCTCTTCATCCTCGCCCCAGGTGCTGCCTGCAACTATTACTTTTTTGCCGGAAAAAATATTCTCTTTAATAAGGTTTTTTTCTTTGGCAATTAAGCTCCGTTGATATACGCGGTCAAAACGGGTATCTCCTACCGGGAGAAGTTTATTGTCGGTACAGTTGAATATCTTGAAATTATCGGCATCGTCCCGGGAAACGGTTAAAATTCTTGTAATGTTTTTGAATAAGCTTTTATGAAAGCTTCTTGAAACCGGTTTTGTCCTTGCAGAAGTTTTAAGCATTGTTGCATCGATTATCATACTCGGAATATGTCTTTTCGAAAGCTCGTAAACATGGTTAGGCCAAATATCGTACCGCATGAAAATTGCAAGTGAGGGATTAACAATTGTAATGAATCGCTGCGCGTTGTAGTGTGTATCGAACGGTATGTAGGAAACAAGGTCGGCGTAGGGGTATTTTTTTGAATTAACGTAACCTGATGGAGAAAAAAAAGTAACGAGAATGTTTACATCAATTTCGGATTTTATTTTTTCTATTACCGGCTTCGCCTGCTCAAATTCTCCGAGCGATGATGAATGAATCCAGATCAATTTTTTCGTTCTGTCAAGTTCGGCTGCTGCAATAATCAAATCTTCAAACAACCTTTTCCGTCCGGCTATTCCCATTTTAACTTTATTGTTAAAAAGAGAAGCAACTTTAATCAAAAGGAAAAGAGGCGGTACAACCAACATGTTGTAAAACAAAATCCAGAATTTATCAATCATAAACAAATCAAATCATTTAATGTTTTATATACTTTTACCGGTGTAATGTCGTTCATGCATTTAAAGTGTTTTTTCGGACAACTCCTTCTTCCAATATGCGAACACGGTCTGCAAAATAAAGAATTATTTTCTAATACTGAACTTTTGCTTTTGTAAGGGAAAAACCCGAATTCTTTAACGGTTGAACCGAATATGGCGACAACGGGAATTTTAAGTCCGCAAGCAATATGCATTAAACCGGAGTCGTTGCAAACGACGGCAGAACACCGTTTCATATTAAATGCCAATTTATACAAATCGTTATCTGTTGCAAAGTTCATTGCCCCGGGAATTTTGGCGGCGATCTCTTCACAAAGGAGAGTATCATCTTTTCCCCCTAATAAACAGACGTCATATGAATTCTCAATAAGTGTTTTGCCAAGTTCAATAAAGTATTCCTTCGACCATCTTTTTGTGAAGTGTCTTGCACCCGGGCATAACCCGATAAGTTTCTTCCCGCTATTTTTATCATTCCCACCGGTTTGTCCCGGGATGAAAAGTTCTACCTTATCATCATTATTTAATTGAATTTCTGCTGTTGCAGCGTATCGTTCGGGGATAGAAGGAGCAGCTTTCAACCGGTTGATTTTAAATTTAACAAGTAAAAATTTAGCAAGTGAATTCTTATAAAAACGAACAACTTTAACGTTCATTCCCGATGTTAAAGCGCGGCTTCTCGGGTTATTCTGAAGGTCGATAATCAAATCGTAGCCTATACTTTTAATCTTTTTCTTAATTGCAGTTATTTCTTCTTTATCCCTGGAATAAAGGAATACCTGTTCGACATTGGGATTCAACCTTATTGCATCGGCATATTCGTTTCGAACTACAAAATCAATACTGCATAACCCGTATTCTCTTTTAATCGCATTAAGCAAAGGAGTAGCTAATAGTACATCCCCGAGAGAAGAGAGCCTGATAATAAGAATCTTTTTGAACTGTTTACTTGTCAATTTATTTTATTAATTTTGAAAACAAATTTACAAAAAGAGATTGAATTCATCAGAAAGAAATACCCGCTTATGTAACGGGAAATAGTTTCAAAAAAAAATCAAAGGAAAAAAGATGACAACATTACCACCTCCCTTTACAAAAGAATTCCCGGTTGACAGCCTGGAAAAAAAAGCATACGGGATAGTAGATAAGTTTGTTCAATACCTTCCCGTTGAGAATGACAGGAACAGGCTGGGGTTTGCTTTATTCAAGTATTTCTCAGGCGAAGGCGATCCACCTTTACAAACAGTTAAATATGCAAAACTTACGCTTGAAGGAATAACTGAAAGGGAACTTGCGCAAAAGATTGACAAAGAAATTAAGTCAATTGGTCTGGCAATAAACAAATAAAGATGCTGGGATAATCTCAAATCCTCTAGCTTTTTTTGTTACAACAGGTAATGCCATTAAAATTAAGTTTTCATTTTGATAGATATATTGTACTAAACAAACCTTTATCATCAACCAGCCCCAGCACAGGCAGCCTTGCGATATTTCCCTTCCTTTGGGTTCACCGATCCGGCAGTCATCCATTGTTTCCATACATACCGAAGGTAAAATATGGGAGAATAAAAAACACCGGATTTCTTTATATTGAACTGTTAAAATTTAATAATTAATATTAATAGGAGTATTAAGTGAGACTATCGGCAATTGTCGTATTAATGAGCTTTTCTCTGGTTTCATGTCAAACGGGAGTAACCAGCAAAGAAGATTTGAAAACACAAAAAGACAAAGTTAGTTACAGCATAGGACTGGACATCGGAAAAAATATGAAAACAAACAGTATTGAAGTCGATTCCGAAATACTATTGCAGGGGCTAAAAGATGGTTTGGAAGGGAAAGACGGACTTTTAACGGAAGAAGAAATTGCACAGGTAATGCAGGAATTCCAGCAAGAATTAATGGCAAAACAAGCGGCGAAACAGAAAGAAGACGGGGAGAAAAACATGAAAGAGGGAGCGGAATTTCTGGAAGCAAATAAGAAAAAAGAAGGCGTAAAGGTTTTACCGAGCGGGCTTCAGTATAAAGTTATTAAATCAGGTGACGGACCATCTCCTAAAGAGACGGATAAAGTAAAAACTCATTACAAAGGAACTTTGATTAATGGAACCGAATTCGATAATTCCTATTCAAGAGGAGAACCGGCTGTATTCCCGGTTAACGGTGTAATTAAAGGTTGGACTGAAGTTCTTCAACTTATGAAAGTTGGAGATAAATGGGAAGTATACATCCCTGCTGATTTAGCATATGGCGAAAGAGGAGCCGGTGGAACTATTCCCCCAAACGCAACATTGATATTTGAAGTTGAACTCCTTGGAATTGAAAAATAATTAATAATTAACCGCCGGGTTAAATGCCCGGCGGGATTGTTTAATTTATTAATGAGGTTAAAATGTCAAGAGCAACTTTTCTTTTCACGGTCTTTGTAACGGTTATGTCAATTTTTACATTTTTCACGAAGCTATTTGCTCAACCGGAAAGTACTGTCCAATCACCAAGTTGGAGTTATGATAAAGTAATTTACGAAGTTAATCTTCGCCAATTTACTTCTACCGGGACTATCAATGAGTTTAAAGAACATCTACCGAGATTAAAAGAACTCGGTGCCGAAATCCTCTGGTTAATGCCGATCCATCCGATTGGTGAAATTAACCGGAAAGGAAAACTTGGGAGTTATTATTCAGTTAAAGATTATTTTGATATTGATCCAGCTTTAGGTACTAAAGAAGATTTTGCCGGACTTGTAAAAGAGGTTCACTCGCTCGGTATGTTTATTATTATTGATTGGGTTGCCAATCATACTTCATGGGATAATGAATGGACAAATGAACATCCCGATTTTTATAAAAAAGATTCTACCGGTAAATTTATTCCTCCCGTCCCTGATTGGTCGGATGTAATTGCGCTTGACTATAACAACAAAAAACTTTGGGAGAAAATGACCGAGGCTCTTGAGTACTGGGTGAAAGATTTTAATATTGATGGCTACCGTTGTGATGTCGCAGAAATGGTTCCGATTGAATTCTGGAACTCTCTCCGTCCCAGATTGGAAAAGATAAAACCTGTATTCATGCTCGCAGAAGCAGAATCGCCCGGTTTACATTTACATGCATTTGACATGTCATACTCATGGGAGTTTCATCATCTGCTTGAACGAATTGTTAAAAAAGAAAAAGATGCAACTGCTATTTTGCACGAACTGGAGAAAGAAGCAAAACACTATCCTTCAAATTCATTCAGAATGCGTTTTACTACTAACCATGATGAAAATTCATGGAACGGTACAGAGTTTGAAAAATTCGGCGACGGGGCAGATGCAATGGCTGTCCTATCAGCAACTATACCGGGGATGTTCCTTATTTATAGCGGGCAGGAAGCAGGTAACAGAAAAAGGTTAGACTTTTTTGAGAAGGATAATATTGAATGGAAAGAAAGCAAGTACACCGATTTCTATAAAAAACTTTTCAATCTGAAGAAAGAAAATCCTGCTTTATGGAATGGTAAAAAGGGGGGAGAATTTAAGTATGTTTTACCTTCCGATGAAAAATCAATCTTTTCGTTTGTTAGAGAAAAAGACGGCAACAAGATATTTGTAGTTGTGAACTTATCGGAACAAAAACAGGACGTTGGGTTTAATTCTTCGGTAATAGCCGGAACTTATAACGAATTGTTTTGGTCAGAGAAAGTAAATATTGAGAAAAAATACAAACTAACACTGAACCCGTGGGAGTATAAAGTTTTTGTTCAACAATAAGTTATTAATTATTTAAAGATGCATTCCAAGTACGAAGCCGTAATCGGATTAGAAGTTCACGCTCAACTATCAACAAGAACGAAAGTATTTTGTGGTTGTTCGACGAAATTCGGTAACTCACCGAATACAAATGTCTGTCCTGTTTGTCTCGGTCACCCTGGAGTATTGCCGGTGTTGAATAAAAGAGCGGTTGAGTATACTGTACTGATGGGCATGGCTACAAATTGCAGTATTAACGGGCATTCACTACTTGCACGAAAAAATTATTTTTATCCCGACCTGCCGAAGGGATACCAGATTTCGCAATATGAAAAACCGCTATGCGAAGATGGGAAGATTGTTGTTAAGGATTCTGACGGCAGAGATAAAGAAATAAGAATTAAAAGAATTCACATTGAGGAAGATGCAGGAAAACTAATACACGACCGGGGGGCAAACTCTCTTGTAGATGTGAACCGGTGCGGTATTCCTTTAATGGAAATTGTAACAGAGCCGGATATTGCATCTCCGGGTGAAGCATACCAATATCTTTCAAAGATAAAGCAGATTGTACAGTACTTAAATATTTGCGATGCAAACATGGAAGAAGGTTCTCTGCGGTGTGATGCAAATATCTCTGTTAGAGCCAAAGGAGCAACTGAACTTGGAACTAAGACTGAAATAAAAAATATGAATTCCTTCCGGAATGTTGAACGTGCTTTGAATTATGAAATCGACAGGCAGATTGAAGTTCTAGATGATGGTGGAAAGATTGTTCAGGAAACGCTTCTTTGGGATGCCGATTTGAACGAAGCCTTCTCAATGCGTAGTAAAGAAGAAGCACACGATTACCGCTATTTCCCTGACCCCGATTTAATCCCGTTATTGATAAATGAAAGCTGGAAATCTGAAATAGCTGAAAATCTTCCGGAACTGCCAGATGCCAGAAGAGAAAGGTTTATTAATCAATATAATCTTCCTGAGTATGATGCGGAGCTGTTAACACAATCAAAATCTATTGCAGATTATTACGAAACTGTTGTATCGCACACAAACGATTTCAAATCTGCAAGCAACTGGATAATGGTTGACGTACTAAAAATAATTAACGAAGAGAAGATCGACATAAAAGATTTTGTTATTTCTCCGTTTAATTTAGCATCGTTGATTAACTTGATCAATAGCGGGGTAATTAGCAGTAAAATCGCTAAAGAAGTTTTTTCAATTATGTTGATAGACAACAAATCGCCTGAATTGATTGTCAATGAAAAAAATCTTGTGCAGATGTCCGACACATCTCAAATAGAAGCGGTTATTAACGAAGTCCTTTCAAGAAATGAAAACCAGGTAAATGAATATTTGGGCGGTAAAGAAAAGGTGTTCGGATTTTTTATAGGGCAGATAATGAAAGAAACCAAAGGGAAAGCAAATCCCAAAGCCGTGAACGATATTTTAAAAGAGAAATTGGAATCACGAAGAAGTTAAACCGATTGTCGAAAGTATTAGAATTATTATAAAACTATTAGGAGTATAAATTGAGTTTCAAAGATAGGGTAAGAAGGTTTTTCGGAATAAAAACGGAAGAAGAACTAAACGAGGTAAAAACACCGAAAGAGAAAGTTATTGAATTTTTCAAATCCCTCTTCTTTGCTGCAATAGCAGCTTTGTTTATTATAACATTTATAATTCAGAATACAAGAATTCCTACCGGCTCAATGGAAGATACTATTCTTGTTGGTGATTTTGTTCTGGTAAATAAATTCATTTACGGCTCAAGTTCTCCGAAGTATATTCCCTTTACGGAAATTGAACTGCCGTATTTTAGTTTCCCGTCAATTCGCGAACCTGAACCGGGCGACATTGTTGTTTTTGAATATCCCGGCGATAGAGAAGAGTTGGTTGCACGAGAACTGAATGTGAATTATGTAAAAAGATTGATAGGTATGCCGGGTGATACTATAGAGATTAGAGATAAAGTGGCCTTTGTGAACGGGAATGAATTTCCGATACCACCTTATATTAAATATTTATCCCCTTATCCTGTCCCCAAAGATAGAGTTAACCCGCGGATATTTCCGAAAGGCTCACCGTGGAATGAAGACAACTATGGTCCGCTTGTAATTCCGAAAAAAGGATATACAATACCTTTGTCTCCTTCAAATGTTGAAGGATGGAGAACGATAATCGATAGGGAACATGGCGAAAGAGTTGTCGCAGTTCAAGATGGTTATGTAACAATTAACGGGAAGCCGGTTACAAGTTATACATTTAAAAAAGATTATTACTTTATGATGGGTGATAACCGGGACGATAGCATGGACAGCCGATTCTGGGGACTTGTTGCAAGGGATATGGTTGTTGGACAGGCTTTCATTGTCTTATTTTCGTGGGATAGGGACATACCATTTTCGCAGATATTTAAACTACTTGCATCAATTAGATTTGATCGGGTTTTGAAGTTGCTGGATTGAGAATTAAATATTTTCAATATCGCAAAGTAAGCAGAAACCGGTAGAATGAAGGACTTAGTTTTTAACATCGAAAAGTATTCATTAAATAACGGGTTGGAAGTTATTCTTTATCCGCAAAAGAATATGCCGCTTGTTTCTGTAAATGTTTGGTACAGGACAGGTTCAGCCAATGAACAAAGTGAATGGGATCCTTTGAACCATAAGAAAACCGGTTTAGCTCACCTATTTGAACATATGATGTTTCAAGGCTCATTGAATGTACCGAAAGAGATGCACTTTAAATACATCCAGGAAGCAGGCGGTACATTAAATGGTTCAACGAATTTCGACAAAACAAATTACTACGAAAAACTTCCTTCAAACGCACTTGAACTTGCACTCTGGCTGGAATCCGACCGGATGGGATTTTTACTCCCGGCATTAACCGAAGAAAAACTTGCCAATCAGATCGGAGTGGTTAAAAACGAACGGCTGGAGCGGTATGAGAATCAACCTTACGGATTAGCCTGGGAGAAATTACTTTCGCTGGTTTTCGGAGAGGAGCATCCATATGGGAATTCAACGATAGGTAAGATGGAAGATATTCTTAGTTTTTCAATTGATGATGTAACCAATTTTTTCAATACGTTTTATCAACCTAAAAATGCTTCGCTTGTTGTTGCCGGGGATTTTGAAATTTTAAAGACGCAAAAATTGATTGAAAAATATTTCGGCGAAATTGAAAATAAATCCGCAATACCCGGGGTTGGTTTTATTGATTCATCCATAAAAGAAAATGCTTTTTACTCATACGAAGATAATGTCAGTCTTGAACGGATTTACCTCGCATGGAAAACAGACAAAGCTTTTTCTCCTGACGATGCAGTGCTTGATATTCTTGCAGATTTGCTTACCGGGACGAAGGGAGGAAGATTAATCAAAAAACTTGTCTTCGAAAAACAAATTGCTGTCGATGTTAGCGCATTCCATTTTTCAGGCAAGTATGGAGGCATGTTTATAATTAGCTCAACAGCAAAACAAGGATGTAGTATTGATGAAATCAAATCGGTTATTTTTGATGAGTTGAATAAAGTTATAACGAATGGAATTGAGAAAGAGGAACTTGAAACATCAAGAGCACGCATTAATGTTTCTTTTATTTATTCGTTGCAAAATCTTGATACACTTGCCAACCAGTTCAACCATTACAATTTTTATCTTGGAAATCCGGACTCATTCACTTTTGATTTAAATAGATATAAAAGAGTGGAAGCATCACATATTAAAAATAGTGCAGAAAAGTTTATTCTGAAGAACTATGCAGAGTTACGCGTAATCCCAAAACAGAATAGGATTAATAATGGATAGAACTTCCCCGCCGGTAATCAATGGAAATACATCCTTTAAATTGCCGGACGAAAAGAAACTTAAAACCGCAAACGGTATAGAAGTCCGCTTTATAAAAAAAGATGAGCTGCCGATAATTAATTTGAATATTCTGATAGAAGCCGGCAGCAAGTTAGACCCGGGAGAAAAACAGGGACTTGCCTATCTAACGTCATTAATGATTGATGAAGGTGCCGGTGAATATGATTCGATTGAATTCAATAAACAAATTAATTTGCTTGGTTCAAGCCTCGGTGTTTCATGCGATAACGATTACTTCTACATTTCTTTACTTACACTTACCGAAAAGTTTGAGCAATCGCTTGAGCTTGTGTCATTGGTTCTCAAACAACCGAAATTCGGAATGGAAGACTTTGAGCGAGAAAAAAAGAAATTACTTAATATTCTTCTTCAAGCGCAAAACGACCCGGAAGATGTTGCCCACAAGGTTTTTGAGAGCAAGGTTTATGGTACATTCAATAAATATGGAAACAGTATACCCGGTAGTATTGAATCAATAGAGAAAATAACACTGGAAGATGTTAAAAAATATTATAACGGACGTATTATAAAGAATAAACCCGTGATAATTATCACCGGGAACATTGATGAAACAACCCTGTTAAACTTATTGAATGAAAAGTTTTCATTTATCATCTCGACTGAAACTGCAATAGAAACAGAATATTCCATCAAGACGAATCCGACTAAAGTTTTTGTGGCAGATAAACCGGATGCATCACAAACCGAAATTAGGATCGGACATCCCGTTAATCATAGGAATTCGCCTGATTATTATGCCCGGCTTTTAATGAACATGATTCTTGGGGGACAGTTTTCAAGCAGGTTGAATGCAAATTTACGGGAGAAAAAAGGATTAACTTATGGAGTACATTCTTTTTTCAGTTATAATAAAATGGGGGGATATTTTTGTGTCTCTACATCGGTAGACACTGAAAAGACTTATGAGGCAGTTTCTGAAATTATTAATGAGCTTAACGGAATGCGAAAAGGAATTTCGGATAGTGAACTTGAATTTGCCAAATCATCGGTAACAAAAAAATACCCGCTCAATTTTGAGACTTACGGACAAATATCCGGCAACATGACAAATAAATTTATCTACAATCTTGAAAACGACTATTTCGATACCTTTACAGAGCGGATTAAAAATACCGGTAATGATGAGGTACTGGAAGCAGCACGGAATAATCTAAAACCCGCCAGTCTTGTTATTGTACTCGTTGGCAATAAAGATGTAATAATGAAACAAATAGCCTCTTTCCCCGGTATTGCTATTGAACAATTTGAAGCGGAAAATCAATTGTAATAGAACGGATTTTTTGTCAGGGAATACGAGCCATATATTTTTTCATGTTATTCTAACTTTTTTTACTTATTTTTCGACCATTACATTAGTGTTTCAAAAGTTTCGGTAAAGTCTTCTTTAGCATGTTGCATTTAAAATTAATTATTTCCAGTTGTTTGTTACTTGTCTTGTTTTTTCTATCCGGGTGTGAAGAACAGCACGATGATGAAATCACAAAGATTGACAAACTTATCAACGAAATAGAGTTGGAAGATACGAACTCTCCCTTAATTGAAGCTAAAATTGATTCACTATTCAGTTTAATTAAAAGAGAAAAAAACGATAAAGCCCTTGCGAAAGCGTATTCATTGCGGGGGAATTACTACTACTCGAAAAGAGAATACAATACAGCCTATACAAATTACCAAACGGCAGTAAATATAAGCGACAATCTTAATGACCCGGTTCAATTGGGAATTGACTATGACAACCTGGCAAGAACTTATAATCGTTTAAAAAATAGAGACTCGTCGGTAATCTTTTTCAAAAAGTCAGCGGAAGTACGTAGTATATTAAATGATTCCAGCGGTGTAGCGGCAGCATACAATAATACAGGGTATATATTTTGGCAGCAATCAAGGTTTGATAGTGCAATCTTCTATTTTGAAAAGGCGTTAAAGATAAGGGAAAAATTACCGGACAAAGAAAATTTAGCCACAACCTTAAACAATATCGGAACTGTATATTATCAATGGTCGATTTATGACAAAGCATTGGAGTATTATGTGCCGGCACTTAACCTTAATAAAGAACTTAACATGCTCGGTAACGTAGCATTAATTCTAACTAATATCGGTATTGTATATAAAGAAACCGCTCAGATTCCGAAAGCAATCGAATACTATCACGAAAGTCTAAACTATGCTACTATAACAAACAATTTAGAATCTATGGGCTATGCCTATAACTCTTTGGGGGCGGCATTCCTGGAAATTAATGACGATTCATGCGTGTACTATTTCTCCAGGTCCCTTGAGGTGTATAAGCAAATCTATTCGGTTGGCGGTGTTATAATTTCGCTTAAAGGTTTGGGTGAAAATTATTTGCGTAAGAACAATCTGATTGAAGCAAGGAAGTATTTTAATGAAATCCTGGAGATTGCAACCAGCGAGAATATACAATTGCGAATAGCCGAGGCAAATAAATATCTTGGAATAATTAACAAAGCCGAAGGCAACCTGTCAGCAGCGAGAGATCATTATGAAAAGTGTATTGAGGTAAGTAAAAAAATTAATGTTAAAAGTTTTATGCGGGATGCATATAAAGACCTAAGTGAAGTATATGAATCTCTCGGAAACACGAACCTTGCATTAAATACGCTAAAAGAATTCAACAAATACAAATCGGAAATAGATAATGAGGACGTTCAAAGAAGACTTGACAATCTGAAAAACAAATTTGAATTTGAAAGATACCAGCGTATGCTTGAAAACCAGAAGTTTGAGAACGAGCAGCAAAAGGTATTTCTCTACTTTCTAATCACCGGGTTGGTGTTTTTAACAATAACTGCATTTATACTTTATTACCTAAACAGTAAGCGGAAAAAAGCAAACCGGCTGCTAAATGAAAAAAACAAATTGATTGAAGGGCAGTCCGTAGAACTTGAAAAAATAAATAACGAACTGTCGGAGATAAACAAATCGAAGGATAAGCTTTTCTCAATAATTTCCCATGATTTGAAAAATCCGTTTTTTGCTTTAATCAGTTTATCCGAAATATTGAAGAATGATTTTAACGAATTGCCCGACAAAGAAAAGATGGAGTATATATCGCACATTCACGAGGCTTCTACTAAGACGTACGAGCTATTGGAAAACCTGCTGAATCTATCAGCTTCGCAAACTGGAAAAATCAGTTCCAAACCCGTAAGTATAAACCTTGAAAGGATAATTAATAAAGCGAAGGAGCTTTATTCCGGGCAGTTGAAAAAGAAGGAAATACTATTATTAAATAGCATCCATCCCGGCATATCAATTTATGCCGATTTACAGATGATGGAAGTCGTATTCAGGAATCTTATCAACAATGCCATTAAGTACACAAGAAAAAATGGTCAAATAGAGATTAAAGCCGAGCAGATTAATAATAAGGTAATGATCAGCATAAGCGACAACGGGGTTGGAATGGATGACTTTACAAAAGAAAACATCTTCAACATCAATACTGTGCACTCAAGTAAGGGGACAGAGGGAGAAAAAGGAACCGGTCTCGGTCTCGGTTTATGCAAAGAATTCATTACTAAAAATAATGGCAGTATATCGTTGGAATCGGTAATGGACAGGGGAAGTACGTTTACTGTGATTTTACCTGCCACCGAAACCGTATAGAATAACAACGGTTAATCCATGAATTCTTAACCCGAATTTTGATTATTTATTATTATACATTAAGTTTACACCAGTTCTTAAAATAGTTTTGCGGTGTCCCCCTTTCGGGGAAGAATAGGGAAACCGGTGAAAATCCGGTGCTGTCGCGCAACTGTAAACCCGACTTCTGATAGAGATATGTTTCGATACCAACGTCACTTTTCTTTTTGAATGGGAAGACTATCGAAACCGGGTAAGCCAGGAGACCTGCCGTAAACATTCATTAATCAATCTTCGCGGGTAAGGTTGAGTAAAGACTCCGTTGTGCTTTTAACTCATCTCTACTCTCGAAAGCAATACGGAGTTTTTTATGCAGGTGCTCGCTGTAAGCATCCGGCTTTTATTTATTTACATATTTTTTTCTTTTCTAATCATTTACCCCCAATCCCGGCAGGATTCGGTGGTGAATTATTCTTTGAACCCGGTTGTTATTACTGCAAAAAAGATAACTACCACGGCACTCCAAACAGATTCACGCATCGAGATAATTGATACCGAAACGATAACAAACAGTAATGGAAAACGTTTAGGTGAGATTCTTAAATACACGGGTACTGTTAATATCAGAACTTATGGGCATTCAGCAGCTCTGCAAACAGCATCAATAAACGGGCTTGGTGCTGCCCATACACTTGTTCTATTTGATGGAGTAAGGCTAAATTCATTCCAAAATTCCGAACTTGACCTCTCTTTAATACCGAAGGAAATTTTAGGACAAATAGAAATTTTAAGTAACGGCGCCGGTTCCTTATATGGAAGCGGAGCAGTAGGCGGAGTTATAAATATCATACCTCCAAACGGAATCGGAGAAAAAGATTTTTCCTTTGGAGTTAGTGCTTCTACGGGCTCATATTCGACTAAGTATTATTCAATTAATGCATCAAAGAGATTTACTTCTTTTAGCACCCGCTTTTTCTATTCCAATTCTTCATCCCAAGGGAATTACGATTACAAGTTAAACTTAAATGGAGAAGAGAAGATAAAAGAAAGAGAGAATTCCGGTTTTAACGGTTACGACGTAGGTATAATGATGCTTTATACACCGGGTGCGGATTTCTATGCAAAATATTTATCAACATTTACGCGACAGTATAAAGAGATTGCCGGAATAGAAACCGGTTCAGCACCATCAATATCCAATCAACTTGATAAGAACTGGAACAACATTTTATCAATGCAGAAAGCATTGTCGGAATCGATTAAACTGAATTCATTTTTGAGTTTCCAAAACAATTATCAAAACTATTTCTTATTTCCGCAGCCGCTAAGCACTTATCATAATATGGTTTACTCTGCCGGAATCAATACTGAAATAAAAGCCGGTATTGTAAAACTAATCACCGGGTACGAAACCGCATTTGCAAAACTTGAAAGCAATGAACTATCCGAAGAAGCGAAACGGCAGCATTATGCATTTTCGTTTTATTCCGAAATAGAGCCGGTAAAGGATATTAGGTTTTTTCCTTCAGCCCGCTACGAGAAATTTTCCGACATTAGTCAAAGCATTTTTTCAGGAGGCTTTGGAACGAATATAAAACCGGTTGCCGGTTTACCGTTATTCATTAAAGGCAATATCGGAAAAGGTTTCAGAAGCCCATCCTTTAATGATCTCTACTGGAAAAATTCCGGGAATAAAGACTTGAAACCTGAAAAGTCTGTGAGTTATGAAGCCGGTTTAGTTGGTTCCTTTAACTTGTTTGTAACGGGGAATATTGAATTATCGTTCAGGGAAATCAAGGCTGATGACAAAATCATCTGGACACCCAATAGAAACAGACTTTGGTCGCCGAAAAATATTTCGACTTCAGTATCAAGAGTAGTATCGGTTTCACTATCATTTGAGAAAAAGATATTACGGCAATATTCAATAAGATTTGAAGGGGGATACCAGTTAATCAACTCGAAAAAAACAAGCGAAGATTATCCGGGTGATCCTACATTCGAAAAGTATTTAATATATGTTCCGTTAAGTTCCGCTAACCTCAAATTGATGTTGAAAGCAAGAGATATTGGAATAAACATTTTTTATACAATGACAGGGAAAAGGTATTCGGATCAGGAAAACCTTGTGAATCTTGAACCGTATCAACTTGTAAGTGGAAATATAAGTTATAACTATTTATTGCCATATGGTTCGGCAACTATTAGGTTCGAGGTTGACAACTTATTCAATGTTGATTACCAATCAATGCCGGGCTACCCGATGCCGCTAAGAAATTATACATTAACGCTATTATTCAACTATTAATTAGGACTATAATGAAAAAGAGTACTTTAATAATTATATTTTTATTCATTAACTCGTTATTAAGCGCACAAACATTATCGAAAGTTTATGTTTTGTCGGAAGGCGGGTTTTCTCCCGGTTCGTCAAAACTATCTCTGCTTGACAATTCAACATCGCAATTTAATACAAGTATTTTTTCCCCGGGAGCAATCGGATTATACCCGGATGGTTTAATTGTTTACAAGGATAATCTTTACTTAACGGAACAGGGGTCTTATGGAGCTGCAGGGAAAATCTATAAATTAGACACAAATGGTGTAGTTCAAAGCTTTACTAGTGTGGGGACAAACCCTTATTCGCTCGCAATAGCAAACAACAAAATCTATATAACCAACGGACCTGCAAGCAATGTATCGGTTATAAATATGAATGACTTCCCCAGTGTCAAAACAATCAATGTCGGTGTTTACCCGCAAGAAATTTTATCCGTAGGCGATTATGTTTTTGTAGCAAATACAAGTCTGTACGGCGGAGCAGTGGATTCAACAGTCTCGGTAATAGATAGTAAAACGGATTCAGTTATTACAGTAATTAATGTTGGTAAAGACCCGTCTTCACTTGCATCCGACGGAAGCGGAAAACTGTTTGTCGGGGTTCCCGGTGATGGTTCAACTGGAAGAATAATTGTAATTGATACAACTTCGTTTCATGCGGAAAAAGTTTACTCCATTCCCGGGCAGGGCTTTGGGTCTAATTTGAATGTCGCCTCTATAAACGACGATTTCTATTTCATCTCCTACAACAATGATATTGTTTCTTTGAATAAAGACGACAGCACTATTGCTGTCTGTATTCCATCTGTATTCCCGAACAATTACTATTACGGATACGCTTATGATTTCTCCGGATTAACGCATTATGTTCTTGATGCAAAAAGTTTTACAGTAACCGGTTCGCTTACATTATATGAAAATAATGGGACAATGAAGAATAGTTATTCTACCGGGATTGCACCGCGGAGAGTCGTATTGAAGTATACCAACTCTCCATCAAGTATTACGGAGAGTAATATCGTTTCCGAGTATTCACTTGAACAGAATTATCCGAATCCTTTTAACCCGGAAACAGCCATAAAGTTTTCTATTCCGTCAAACGTCAAAAGCCAGACTTCAAAAGTGAAACTTATAGTATATGATATTCTCGGGAATGAAGCGGCAACCCTTGTAAATGAACATAAATCTCCCGGGAATTATGAGGTTAAATTTAATGCGAACAGCCTTACAAGCGGTGTATATATTTATAGGTTATCCTATGAAGGGCAAAATGTTGCAAGAAAAATGATACTCCAAAAATAAGTACGAATACCCGGTTTGAATTATCTGAAGTAATTATTGGTTATGGTTTAATGAAAAAGATATTTATTTTAAACCACCCATTAAATTAACTTTAGAGCATCAATGAAAATCGGAATTACTTGTTATCCAACGTACGGCGGCAGCGGTGTGATTGCTACCGAGCTGGGAAAGGAACTTGCATTAAAAGGACACCAGGTCCATTTTATAAGTTACGCACTCCCTTTCCGGCTTAATCGCTTTGTTGAAAATATATTCTTTCACGAAGTAGAAATGAGCAGTTACCCGCTGTTCGAGTTTTCGCTCTACAGCCTTGAACTTGCAAGCAAAATGATTGAGGTTGCGACATATGAAAACCTCGACTTGCTCCACGTTCATTATGCAATCCCTCATGCGATTAGTGCATTCCTTGCAAAGGAAATACTAAAAAAACAGAAAGAAGTTAAAGTCATTACTACACTCCATGGAACCGATATTACACTTGTAGGGCTTGAACCTTCATTTGTTCATCTCGTAAAATTCAGTATTGAGCAAAGCGACGGAGTTACGGCTGTATCAAGATTCTTGAAAGAGAAAACATTAACCAATTATCATATCGAAAAAGAAATTGAAGTTATTCCCAACTTTGTTGATACATCGCTGTTTGCACCGGCAGAAGAATCGCCGTTAAGAAAGAAACTTGCACCGAACAATGAAAAACTGCTTGTACATACATCGAACTTTAGAGTGGTTAAAAGAGTTTCGGACACAATACGAATATTTGAAAAAGTTCAAAAAGAAATTTCATCCAAACTTGTTCTTGTGGGCGACGGTCCCGACCGTTCCGAATGCGAAAGGCTCTGCCGCGAACTAAATCTTTGCGAGAAAGTCATGTTTCTCGGTAAGCAGGAAGCATTAACGGATATTCTGAATGCCTCGGATGTGTTTTTAATTCCTTCCCAGTCGGAGAGTTTCGGATTAGCAGCGCTTGAAGCCATGGCCTGCGGAATACCTGTGATTAGTTCATCTGTTGGCGGTTTACCGGAGCTTGTTGTTCATAATCAAAATGGATTTATTGCAGAGATTGGAGATGTTGAAAGGATGGCGAAATATACTATAGACCTTCTATCCAACGAAAAGAAATACAAATTGTTTTCAACAAAAGCAAGAAAAAGAGCAGTAGAATCGTTTGACAAATCGATTGTTCTTCCGATGTATGAAAAGTATTACGAAAAAGTATTGAGCGAATAACGCATGACTGAAAAAGAGTTCGTTCAGAAGGAAGTAAAAAGAATCACCGCATCCGGCATTAAATCTTTCCCGGTTGATTTTTTACACGAATGCGAAACTGAAGAGATAGAAATGCCGGGTAAAGTTCTTATCCCCGGCGAAGAACTTTTCGGTCATCATGAAATTTCTTTATTAGACGGAACGCCCGTATTCAATGTGCCGGACGTAAAAAAAGCAAAATACCTTGTCTATTCAAGCCGGCTGAAAACTAAAGCTGTTACTATTCCGAAGAGTGTAGAGGATATCAAAACCGTTGTAACAATCTACCATAAATACGTTGATTCGATAATAAAGGAAATCAACGGCAATTATAAAACCGAATTTCCCGAAGGAGAAAACGGGAACACAATCATCAATGATATTTTGAAAGTAATTAACCTGGTGAGATATTGAGAAATCAAGGCTATTCTTTGAGCGATAATATTACGGCTTACCTGCTTGAACTTTACGGTGAAGAAGCAGTTGAAAAATATTCAGAATATATTCAAAAAGATGCGGAACAGTTTATTCGTGTAAATTCAATCAAAACGAATAGAGCGGCATTGAAGAAAAAACTATCATCGCTTTATAAAATAGAAACCGAAGAGGTGGAGGCTATTCCTAATGCACTGCGGGTTTTGTCAAATCATAGTTTAACGGGAAAAACAATTGAGCATATAACCGGGGAGTATTATGTGCAAAGTCTCTCTTCAATGATTCCCGCCCTTGTTTTACAACCGGGGAGTTCGGATAGAGTACTTGACCTATGCTCGGCTCCCGGTTCAAAAACAACGCAGCTTGCAGGGTTGATGCAAAATAAAGGGACGCTTGTAGTAAATGAAATTCAACTTGACAGGGTAAAAACTCTTGTTTATAATCTTGACCGGATGAACATAATGAATACAGGCGTTCATCATAACCGGGGTGAATGGTTGAGCCGGTTTTATTACAACTATTTTGATAAAATCCTTGTTGATGCACCTTGCAGCGGATTGGGTATTATGCAAAAGAAAGGGGAAGTGGGGAATTGGTGGTCGGAGCAGAAACTTCCCGGTTTGGCAGAGCTACAGTACAAACTTCTTGTATCCGCATTACGAATGTTGAAAGAAGGGGGAGAACTCGTTTACTCAACATGTACAATGACAGTAGAAGAAAACGAAGCTGTTATTGATAAGTTGATTAAAAAATATCCATTTGAAATTCTACCGGTTGAACTACCGCTGAAATCAATTGAGACTCTTACTCAATTCCGTGGTGTTGATTTTCATCCTTCCATAAAAGACGGAAGAAGATTAATTCCGTGGGAAATCGGTTCGGAAGGTTTCTTTCTCATTAAAATTAGAAAGACCGGTTTTATTGAACAGACTGCAAAGCCGGAAATTTCGAAAAGCAGGTTAAGTTTTACACCTTTTAAAGATTTGAAAATACACCTTACAAAAACAGCAGCACTTTTCGGAATCCCGCTTGATAAACTTGCGGAGTATAAATATTTCCTTAAATCGAATGACATCTTCTTTGTTGACGGCGGCTTTGAAGATGATAATCCCGACCGTTTTAACAGGATAGGAACAAAGTTCGGAACATTCGATAAGAATATAGTGATTATTTTTCATACGCAGGCGGCTCAAGTTCTTGCAGATACAATATCAGGCAGTATTTACGATATCTCTTCGATGGAAGAACTTAAATGTTATTTGCAGGGGGGAATAATAAAAAAAGAATCCGGTTTAAAGGGACAAACAGTAATCCGTTTTAACGGGGTGATACTCGGAACAGCAGTTATAGGTGATTCCGGGATTAAAAGCCGGTTCCCCCGTGCCAAAAGAACGCAGGAAATATTTTTAGATTTTTAACAATTACATTATGAACATACAAATATTCGGTACAAAAAGCTGCAATGAAACAAGGAAAGCGGAACGGTTTTTCAAAGAAAGAAGAATCCCTTTTCACTACCGCGACTTATCTGAAAAAGGTGTATCCAAAGGTGAACTTGAGAGTATTAAAATCTCGGTACCGCTTGAACAGCTAATAAATACCGGTGGGAAGCAGTATAAAAAACGGAATTTACAATTCATGAAATTTGATACCAAAGAAGAACTACTGAACGACCCACTCCTTTTTACCACGCCTATTGTACGGAACGGGCGAGAAGCCACAATAGGTTACCAGCCGGATTTATGGAAAAAATGGATATTAGGATAAATGTAACTCTTCTAAGTTTTCAATAGATAATAATAAGAGAGATTTCTCTATGTTATTACCGTTGTATAGAAACGTTTTGTATTCGGTCTGATTTTTTCATACAGTTTTGCTATATCAATTTGGCGATACAATGAATCATAACCGCTGCTCTTTTCTTTACCGAATATATGTAATCCTATATCATCTAAGAATTGATTCACAACGGGGGAATTAGGGTAACATGATGTTGAAAGCCGGAAAACCGTTCTCCCGGTCTGCCTTGATTCAAAAGCAATTTTCCACATCATATATTTTAGTATTTCCGAATCCGGTTTTATTAAGCCGGGATGAATTGCTATCCATCCCCCCCAGACGGTATCCGGCTCGGTGTTGACAAAATAAGTGCCTGCAAATCCAACTATTTTATCATCTTTAATTCCTACCCAGTAACGGGGTTTGTCTTTACCTAAATCATAGATTTGTTTAATATATTTTTGCGGATAGACAGAAGCAAGAAGTTCGGTTTTAATATTTTCAAGATGTTCGGCAGGGAAACATGCTTTTTGCCAATTCGATACACCCCTCAATCTTTTTATTTGTAAGGAGCATCAAAGTACACGGCACATTTTTAATATTCATCGTCTCTTCAAATTCTTCAAGTGAATTGATAAGAACGTTTACTTCACACCCTGGAATTTCAACTTCAAGTTTTTCTTTTAACCTTCGGGCTATATCAAGTGCATCGCCTATTTTTCTAACCGGGTCAAATCCAAGCGAAATATCTATAAAAATTTTACTGCCGGATTTCCTGGAGCGAACGTCATAAAACCTTTCATACCCTTCTTCATGCCCGGCAAGGAGGTTGAATATTTTTAATTGAAGCCCCTCGTCAAGTGTATGGTCTAATAAATCCGAAAGCGAACTTTTAATCAATTCAATAAACGATTTGCCGGTAAAAGCGATAAGCAGCATAGCGCTAACAGGGTCAATATAGTTTGCTCAGTTACTGTTATTAAATATAAGTGCAAGCGATAATGAAAGTATAACAAATACATTGCTGTATGCATTTGCTCTGTTAACCCGCCATTGAGCTTCCATTATAGGAGAAGCTCCTTTTCGCGAAAGTTTTTTAGATTGGACCCAGATATAAATATTGATAACAAAACCTAAAGCCTGGATGAAGATACCTGCGAGCACATATTTGACATTGAGTTCAACTGTGTCTACAATCCGTATAACCGAAAGGTAGGCTAATAGGAAAAGCATCAATATCATAAAAGTAGAAGTAACGAGAGCGCTAAGGCTTTCAAGTTTACCCATTCCGAAATCATATTTCCCCCGTTCATTACGGATACATTTATTAAGAACTATTAAAGATATTGAAGAAGCTGAAAGAGTAAAGAAATACCCGAATACGTCCGAGGCAAGCACCAATGAATTGGAAAGCACGGCAATAATTATTACAGGTATAACTATAAGCAAGTCGATAAAGAAACTAATCTTTACGATTCTCTTTTGACTGATTAGATCACTATGAGCAACCGGTTTTTGCATTCTTTATAAGGAGGTAAAAATAACTTCTTTCTTAAGCCGTTTAGATCGATAAAGCGTTTTTGAGATTAAAGTTTGAAAAACGCGGTAGAAATATAAATGATGATTAATGAATTGAAAAACCGGCAGAGAAAGATTTTTCGATTCCACCGGTCAAAAAATAGGACTGTTACCATAATTTACTATTTGGACAGTCACTTATAGTAATAGTTTAGTGCTAAGGGAAAGAATAATGGCGCCGGGGGGGGTAATTTTCAAAATGCTGCACACCGTAGAAAATTGTTTGATATTCAAATTTTAGTTCGTCCTTGATTCAACGGATTTGCAGTTGTTTATAATAAAAATCATATACATGTGAGAATTGAGAAGTTTGAATGGGACGCTGATTTATTATGATTTGTTAAGCTCTATTATGATAAATCAGCGAAAATCATAAGCCATCATAACCGATCAGCGTACAATTAAGTTAAGGGTCTTTTTTCTTGAAAAGAGACTTCGGGATTAGTAAATAAAAAATCATTACCAACCCCGAAGATGAAAATCAATTGAATACTATTTCAACAAAGTCATCTTATTCGATGATGTGAAGTTTCCATTAGTTAGTGTATAAAAATATATTCCGCTGGGTAAACCTGAAGCATCAAAATATACTTCGTAATTACCGGCTGGCATATCTTTGTTAATTAAAGTTTTTACTTCCCTGCCGAGCATATCATAAACCTTCAACGACGTTTGCCCGCTTACCGGTAAAGAGAATTTTATATTCGTTACCGGGTTAAACGGGTTCGGATAGTTTTGTGATAATGAAAACTGACCCGGAATATCGACTACAACATGAATAATATTTGAATACTCGAATGTCCCGTCGAAATCAATCTGCTTTAAGCGGTAAGAATATTTGCCGGTTACTACCTGCTCATCTGTAAATGAATAAGCCGAGATATTTGTTGTGCTTCCATTCCCTTTTACGAAACCGAGAGTAATCCAATTCTTTTCTTCTTCCGGATTACCGGCTCTCTCAATCTCGAAACCGCGGTTATTCGTTTCGGTAGCAGTTTCCCAATTTAAAGTAACTACATCGTTTGCTACAGATACTTTGAATGAAGTTAGTTCAACAGGAACCGGGAAAAATGAAATAGCCTGTAACGTATTTAATATTCCCCATCCGTATTCACGATCCGGGTTATTTGCTCTCGAAGCTGTATTACGCATTGCGTCTCTTACCTGCATTGGGGTTAAGGAAGGATTGTGCGATAAAATCAAAGCTGCCACACCTGCTGCAAGGGGACAACTAAAAGAAGTTCCGCTTGCAGTGGAATAATTTGTATTACTGTATGTGCTTGCCACCACTACTCCCGAACCCATTGCCATTACATCAGGTTTTATTCTACCATCAACCGTATTACCGACACTACTAAAACTAACTCTTGTACCTGAAGAACCTACAGCCCCGACCGCAATGACACTGTCACCGTCAGCAGGAGCACCCAGTGTATTTTGTGTAGAGTGGAATCCTTCATTGCCTGCTGAATTAACAACAACGATTCCGCGTGCAACAGCAAGATCCGCCGCAATTGTTATGCGGCATGTGTTTCCATCCATGCTTTGCCATGTATAACTCTGGAAGGGTGCATCGAACGTAATGTATCCAAGTGAAGTAGAAGTAACATCAACACCGATACTATCCGCCCATTCAACCGCAGCAATCCAGTTATCCTCTTCAATAGGTGTTTCGCTGTCCGTGTTTTCTGTTTTAGCGAGTATATAATCCGCAGCAAAAGCAGGTCCAATCAACTTACCTTCCTTAAATCCGCCGATTGTAGAAAGCGTTTGGGTTCCGTGTGTTCCGGTTCCCATATCGGCACTATCACCCACACCCGGGTCATTATTTACAAAATCCCATGCAGCAATAATGTTCATAGATTGAAACGACTCGTGTGAAAGACGGTTAAATCCTGCATCCATTACTGCAACTGTAACACCCTGCCCGGTAATACCGAGGTTGTGAACAGCCGGAACACCAATCTGCTCAAGTTGTGTGTATGAGTTACCGTAATTGTAAGAATAAATTCCAGCCGGTTGTTCAATAAACAACGATTCGGTTTTATTTTCATCTACCGGCTCTTTGTAATCCTTTTTCAGTTGATAAACGATATCAATCTGGTTGACGAAATTTAATGATGCAATTTGAGAAAGAACCTCTTTAGAGACATAAGCAGAAACACCATTGAACCATTTAGATTTCTGTTTTACGGATATACCTATATTTTCTAATTCATTCAAATAAAATTCGTTCACGGGAACATCTGCGTAATTAAGCAAATTAGATTTACCCAATACTTTACTTCTTCTTTTCAGTGATTTTTCACTAACAACCGAATTTGGCGAAGATATGTATTCATGAACATTATTCCCTTTATCCGTGAAGAATATCCAGCAAAGGATTTTTTCATTCGCCTGGGTTGTGGTTATCTCCGATTTTAATTGTTCACTATATTTTTCATAAGGCGCCTGACCCATTAAAATACCGGACGCTAACACGATTAGTAAAATTGTTAGTTGTTTCATATTAATTCTTCCTTTTTATTTTGCACGAGTACCGTTCTTAACGGATTTGTCTACTTCAAGAATATTTAGTTTTCCATTCTCATTTTCTACTGCTAATATCATTCCTCTTGATTCAAGTCCCATCAACTTCGCCGGTTGAAGATTGGCAACAATAACTACTTTTTTACCGACAAGTTCTTCAGCGGAATAGTTCTTAGCTATGCCTGCAACTACCTGCCTGGTTTCATTGCCTAAATTAACTTTCAGTTTAATTAACTTTTCGCTTTTTGCAACTTTCTCCGCTTCGATTATTTCCGCTACTTTCAGTTGTACTTTTTGGAAATCTTCAATCGAAATCAACGGCTCTTCTTTCTTTTCTTCAGCTTCCGCAGTTTTTCCAAGTTTAGAAACCTGCTTCTCGATTGCTTCATCTTCAATCTTTTGGAAGAGGATTCCGGCAGTATTTAGCTGATGTCCTTCGAGTAAATTATGTTTACCGCAGTCGTCCCATTTAACCGGTCTAGCATTCAGCATATTAAATATCTTTACAGAAGAGAATGGAATAACGGGAGAAAACAATTCAGCCAAAGAATAAATGGTTTGAATGCAAATATTCAATGTTGTTGAGCATTTCTCCTTGTTGCTTTTTATTGTTTTCCACGGCTCTGAATCGTTAAAATACTTATTGGCGGCTCTCGCAAGATTCATCATCTCAAGCGTCGCATCTTTTACTTTATATTTTTCAAGTAGATTCGAAAGTTTAGCCGGGTATTCTTCAAGCATTGCAAGCATTGCAGAATCTCTATCATCAATTTCGTAAAGAGAAGGAACTTTACCTTCAAAATGTTTATGTACAAATGTGAAAGTTCTGTTTATAAAGTTACCGAGTATATCGGCAAGCTCGTTGTTATTTCGTGCTTGAAAATCTTTCCAGTAAAAATCGGTATCCCGCATTTCCGGCAGGTTGGATGCAAGAGTGTATCTTAATGGGTCTGCCGGGAATTGATTCAGAAAATCAATAACATCAATTCCCCAATTCCTGCTTTTTGAAAATTTCTTCCCTTCAAAATTCAGGAATTCGTTTGCGGGAACATTCTGCGGTAGAATATACTTCTCTTTATTCCCTTCGTTCCATGCTTTTAACATAGCTGGAAAAACGATACAATGAAAAACTACGTTATCTTTTCCGATGAATGCAACGTACTTTGTCTTTTCATCCTGCCAGTATTTCTTCCATAAATCCTCTTCTCCCCGTTTGAGCGACAGTTCTTTTGTTGCGGAAATGTAACCGAGAACTGCTTCGAACCAGACGTAGAGTACCTTACCCGCAGCACCTTCCAACGGAACCTGCACACCCCAATCGAGATCGCGCGTAACGGCTCTATCCTGAAGTCCGTCTTTAAACCATCCTTTACAATATTGAAGTACATTATCTTTCCACCCGTATTTTTCATCCATCTCTTTAATATATTTTTCCAATTCAGATTGATAATTACCGAGCGGGAAATACCAGTGGGAAGTTTCCTTCAACACAGGAGTTAAACCGGAAATTTTACTTACGGGATTTTTCAACTCCGACGGTTCATATAAAGCACCGCAGTTTTCGCATTCATCACTCCGGGCGTTTTCGTTTCCGCAGTTAGGACAAGTTCCTTCAACATACCTGTCCGGTAGAAACATTTTAGCTTTTTCGTCATAAAATTGTGAGGTTTTTTTCTCGTTGAGCAAACCTCTTTTATAAAATTCGGTAAAAAATTCCTTAGCCGTTTCATGGTGCAATGGAATACTTGTGCGTGAATAAATATCAAACGCCATTCCGAATTTGTTAAAAGATTCTTCATTTATTTTATGAAATCGATCTATCACAACCTGCGGTTTTACTTTTTCTTTGTCCGCAGTTATTGTTATTGGGACACCATGTTCATCCGAGCCGCAGACAAATAAAATATCTCTTCCTTTTAACCGCTGGTATCTTACGTAAATATCAGCAGGTAAATAAGCACCTGCAAGGTGTCCAAGGTGAATTGGACCGTTTGCGTAAGGAAGTGCAGCAGTTACAACTATTTTTTCTTGAGTCAAATTAATTCCGTAATTTTGTTTATCAATAAGTGCAAATATAACGATTTTTCCTGTAGCGAAACTGCCCCAGTAAATGCTAAACCGGGAGGGTTTACAAGAAAATAACATCAATGAGGAATTAAATGACAACAGTTTTTTTAATATTAATTACACTTCTGCTTATAGTTGTGATTTTTCTGATTATAAAAAAATCACAGCCAACAGGTGAAGAATCTGTTCCGAAAGAATTGGAAAAATACCTACGCGATTCATTCGACAGGGTTGAATCGAAGTTGAAAGATGAATTCCTACGAAATAGAGATGAAGCCAATCATAATTCCAGGAGTACACGTGAAGAATTGCTCAACTCTTTCAAACAGTTTGAAGATTCACTCTTGAAGCAGTTCAATTCTTTTTCGGAAAAACTCGAAAGATTGATTGTTACTGTTGATTCAAAAATAGAAACGTTCACAAAAAACACCCGCGATGATCTTTCTACGGCTCAAAATAATACAGTCCAGATGTTGATTAAACAACTATCGGAATCGGCTTCATTACAAAAAGAAGAATTGAATAAATTTTCCGAGCAGTTAAACAAGTTGATTCAGATGAATGAGCAAAAACTTGATTCACTCCGCGAAAAAGTTGAAGATAAACTAACACAAATCCAGGATAACAATTCGAAGAAGCTGGACGAGATGCGTGCTACTGTTGATGAAAAGCTTCATTCAACACTTGAAAAGAGACTGGGTGAGTCATTCAAACTTGTTAGTGAAAGACTTGAACTTGTTCATAAGGGATTGGGTGAAATGCAGACGCTTGCAAGCGGAGTAGGTGATTTGAAACGTGTTTTAACTAATATTAAAACACGCGGCATCTGGGGAGAAATTCAACTTGAAAACTTGATTGAACAAATTCTTACTCCCGAGCAATACGTTAAAAACGCGGTTACAAAAAAGGGGAGTAGCGAAAGAGTTGAATTTGCAATTAAAATGCCGGGTAGAAGAGACATGAAAGATGAAATGATCTTAATGCCTATTGATGCAAAATATCCTTCCGAAGATTATCAAAGATTACTTGACGCACAGGACAAAGCATTGCCCGCAGAAGTTGAAGCATCTGCGAAAGCACTTGAAACACGTATTAAACAGCAGGCAAAAAGTATTGCTGAAAAATACGTTGATCCGCCGAACACAACGGATTTTGCAATAATGTTCCTTCCTATTGAAGGACTTTTTGCTGAAGTTTTAAGAATACCCGGACTTGCAGAATTTATTCAGAGGGAATATAGAGTTGTATTGACAGGTCCGACAACATTGGCTGCAGTTTTGAATAGCCTGCAGATGGGATTCAGAACTCTTGCGATTGAAAAGCGTTCAAGTGAAGTATGGAGTTTACTCGGTGCGGTTAAAACGGAATTCGGGAAGTTCGGAGACATTCTTGAAAAAACACAAAAGAAGCTGCAAGAGGCTTCAAACACAATAGATGACGCTGCAAAGAAGACGCGTACAATCGAAAGACGCTTGAGAAACGTGCAGGAAATTCCACAAGCAGGCGGAAATCAACTACTTGAATTTGAGGAGGAATAATTGAAGTTTAAACATATTCTATTTTATGTTGTTATTTTTATGTGCATTTCATTCGGTCAAAATGAAGGTGATAATGTAAAGCTCTTTCCACCGGGGAATCACTTCCTTCCTTTCCGCGGGAATGTTAAAGAATCAAAACTCGGAATACTTTATTATCCCGATAACGGTAGTTTGAAGGTTGATATTGGTAATTCAATCGATTTACTTGAAATTAAATATCATGCAAGTAATTCCCGTTTGACTTTCGGAATAGAATTTATGGCTTACGCATATTCAACCAACTACGAAGAACAACGGTTACAGATTGATGCAGTTGACGGTTTCTTTGGAGGGAATGCTACTTTTTCTAAAGGAGATGAGAAGGGGAGATGGTTTTTAAGATTCAGATTCATTCATAATTCTGCCCATCTTGTAGATGGAAATTGGTGGAGAAGTCCTTATCCCCGCACGTGGGGAAAACCCGGCGGTCCGATTCCATTTACAAGGGATTTTGCCGAAGTCTATTTTGCAAATGAAGTAGCCTACTTAAATATGAATTGGCGTTATTATTCCGGGATTGAATACGCTATCCACCTTCGTCCGCAGGACCAAAAGAAATTGATACTGAATGCCGGATTAGAAGTCCATAACAATAATTTGCTGGGAGAATTATGGGGAGCAAAGACTAATCTTTATGGTACATATCATTTCACATTGAACGGAACGGATAAATATTCCGGCAATAGCAATTTTCAGGCGGGAATAAAATTCGGCGATTGGAGCGGTAAAGGAGTATCATTCTTTTTTTCTTACTACAACGGTTTTGACCATTTTAGCCAGTATTATAACGAAAGGATTTCCAAACCGGGATTCGGCTTTTCGGTAGATTTTTAAAAATTGCACTTAATTTGTTGTGGAAATTTTTTGTTAAACACGTTATATTTGTATAACAAGTTTAACAAATTAAAGTGAGCAATATGAAAGTCAAAGCATTTCGTTTACCCGAAGACCTTTCAGTTCTTCTTGAAAGCACAGCTCAAAAAACAAATAGAACAGAGACTTTTTATGTGATAGAAGCTCTGAAAAACTATTTTAGTGAATATTACGACTACCAAATTGCGAAGGATAGATTTGAAGATCCTTCCGATCAAATAATTACTACCGAGGAAATGAGGCAAAGGCTTGGTCTATAAAATACTATACAAAGAGAGTGTTGAGAAAGATCTAAAGCGGATAAATAAAAACGATCAAATATTAATAATAGATGCAATTGAAACTAAATTGGCGAATGATCCGTATGAATTAGGGAAACCCTTAAAAGGACAATATAAAGGTTTGTGGCGTTATCGTGTGGGAGATTACCGGATTATTTATCGAATTTCAGATGCCGAGGTGTTAGTATTAATTTTGCGAATAGCTCATCGAAAGGAATCGTACAAGTAATTATTAGTACTACCCAAAGTAGAGGAACGAGTAAGAGAAAGAAACCCGGATTTTAATATTCTCTTTCTCTGTTATGTTAAAAATCAAGTGTCAATGGTAAATATTAATCAATTTA
>ERZ795056.1353-NODE-1353-length-28769-cov-6.550533_pt1 | contig 28769 bp, 22 predicted proteins | sample MGYA00375140_ERZ795056 | MGnify/ENA primary metagenome ERZ795056 (study PRJEB30185, sample SAMN05720227) | activated sludge metagenome | isolation source: Anaerobic digester | place: USA | collected 2015-03-09 ... | reverse complement strand
GCCTGCGGCACGGCAGGGTTCCTGATTTCAGCATACAAGCACATCCTGAAGGCCAACGATGCCCTGTCTCCTGATGAACGGGCGCAGCTGATGGCGAACTTTCGCGGCTACGACATCGCTCCCGACATGGTGCGGCTGTCGCGCGTGAACCTCTATCTTCACGGCTGTCCGCAGCCGGTTATTCATGAGTATGACACGCTCACCAGCGAGGAACGCTGGGACGAGCGGTGCGATGTGATCATGGCCAACCCTCCCTTCATGACCCCGAAGGGCGGAATCCGGCCGCACAACCGGTTTTCGATCAAGGCCAAGCGCAGCGAAGTGCTGTTTGTGGACTACATCGCCGCGCATCTCAATCCTGGCGGTCGGGCCGGCGTGATCGTGCCGGAAGGCATCATCTTCCAGAGCCAGAATGCCTACAAAGCGCTCCGAAAGATGCTGGTCGAGAACTACCTCTGGGCCGTCGTCAGCCTGCCCGCGGGCGTGTTCAACCCCTACAGCGGCGTCAAGACCAGCATCCTGTTCCTGGACCGGAACATGGCGAAGCGCACAGACAATGTCCTGTTCGTGAAGATCGAGAACGACGGCTTCGACCTTGGCGCGCAGCGAAGGCCGATCGAGGGAAGTCAGTTGGCGGAGGCGCTGGCAATTCTTAATGGCCACAAGAAGGCACAGGAAGCACAAGAGAGCAAGCTGGCGCTGACCGTAGCGCGAAAGCGCCTGCTCGAATCCCCCGATTTCAACCTCTCCGGCGACCGCTACCGCGTCACCGCCCCACGACACAGCGGTAAGTGGCCGGTGGTGAAGTTGGGGGAGGTGGTGAGGACGGTGACGCCGCCGAAGAAGATTCAGAAATCGGAGTTCGGGTCGTCAGGTGCATACCCCATCATCGACCAATCCCAAGAGGAGATCGCTGGCTGGACCGACGACAAACAAGCCGTTGTCGCCCCTAGAAAGCCGGTCGTGATCTTCGGCGATCACACCTGCGCGGTGAAGTACAGTGACCACGCCTTTGCCCAAGGTGCCGATGGAATCAAGATTCTTGAAACCGACACCCGTCTTCTGCCCAGGTTTCTCTTCTTCTGGTTGCGCACATTTCCGGTTGAGACCGAGGGATACAAGAGACATTTTGCTGCCCTCCTGAGGGTGGAACTTCCCCTTCCACCGCTCGACGAGCAGGAGCGGATTGTGGCGGAGTTGGAGGGGTATCGGAAGGTCATTGAAGGCGCCCGCCAAATCCTCGCCTCCTACAAACCCACCATCCGCATTGATCCGGCGTGGCCGGTGGTGAAGTTGGGGGAGGTATCAGCATTTCGCAATGGGTTGAACTACTCGAAGGAGAGCAAAGGCACTGGTCTGAAGGTAATTGGCGTATCGACCTTTCAGGATCATCTCGTTGCCCCGATTGCCGACTTGGAGGAGGTCAACCCCGAGGGGATTGCAAATGATGATGATATGCTCGCCGACGGCGATCTGGTTTTCGTCCGGTCGAATGGAAACAAAGATTTAGTCGGTCGCTGTCTGTTGGTGGAAACAGGTGGCGCGCGTGTCTCCTATTCCGCGTTCACGATACGCCTGCGCTTTAGTATCCCCAAAGCATTACCGTTATTCTACGCTATCTTGTTCAGAAGTGACGTCTACCGCCGACGACTGAGCGGACGCGGGGCGAATATCAGCAACTTGTCGCAGGATATATTGCGCGATTTGGAAATCCCCCTCCCGCCCCTCGGCATCCAACGACAGATCGTGGGGGGGGTGGAGGCGGAGCGGAAGCTGGTGGAGGCGAACCGCGAATTGATCACAAGGATGGAGACGAAGATCAAGGCGAAACTGGCGGAGGTCTGGGGGGAGGAGTATGACTGATGGGGTGACAGAACCCGTAGAGGTTGTCCGTATCATTCGCCGAAGCACGCAAGGAGTGACGCTGCCATTCCTGTGCGAAGTTTCGGATGGTCGTCTATTCTGGGCTAAGGGAAGTCTCGCTGGCAGGCGTGCACTCTGTTGTGAATGGATCGCTGGCTGTCTGGCCAAGGAACTCGACTTGCCCATACCGCCGTTTGCACAGTTGTTTGTTCCACGGCAGTTGGTTGAGCAGAGCCTCATCGAGTCTGTGCGAGAATTGGGTGAAGGTATTGTCTTTGGCTCCCAAGACGTTGGCGATGTCCAGGAGTTCGGCGTCAAAGATGCATCGAGTGTTCTGCGTCATGATGCGGAATTGGCCACCCGAACGCTGTTGTTCGACTGGTGGATTCAGAACGGAGACCGATCACTTGGGGAAAAGGGCGGGAATCCCAACATCCTTGTTAGTATGTCGGATGGGAATATGCGGATAATCGACCACAATATCGCGTTCGACAGAACTTGGAACGCTGCACAATTCTTCGATCAACATGTGTTTGCCAATGTTCGTCGCGTGGTCGCACACGAGCACCTTCTTGCTATTCGCGAGGAAATGCGGCAGGTTCGGAAAGAGGTCTCCGGATTCTATTCCCAGATACCTGATTCATGGCATCTTGATGCAGACCATGCCGCAAATGTCGACCTGACAGATGATGAAGTCTGCGGTATACTTAACAGGGTAGAGACAGAGTGGGATGCGACGTGGTCATGACAAAGAAAGTATGCAATTACGCGGTTGTGCGGTTCATGCCGTATACGGAAACGGAAGAGTTCGTTTGTGTCGGAGTAGCACTGCTTTGTCAGGAAACAGGCTATTTCAACTACAAACTTGAGATGAAGAGGCGGGATCGCGTGACGGGGTTCTTTCCAGAGCTTGAGGCGCGCGTTTTCACCCATGGAAGACGAGTGTTCGAGCAACAGCTTCAGCATGTGCACAGCCTCTTGAAAGATGACGATGGGAAGGGTCAGTTGAAGCTCAGCTTGCGGGAAGCAGATCCTATAGCCATTTTCAAGGAGCTAGTTCGCCCTCGGGAGTCGCTGTTCCGTTTCAGCGGAACAGCAACCGTCTTGACCGAGAACCCCGCCCAAGAACTCGATCGGCTCTATGATCAGTATGTTCATCGTCAGTTCGCTCAAAGGGATGAGTACCAAGAGCAGATCATGGCGCAACGCCTACAGTCATTGTTCAGGACCAATTGTATAGTGGGCTACAAGCCGAGCATGTTTGGCGATGACACCTACAGGTTCCGCATTCCATTTGTGCGAGGCGAGTTGGCCAGCCCTGCTAACTTGAGAGCAATCAAGCCTCTTAATCTTACGCATGCCGAAACCACGCACATAATCGACCATGGGGATCTCTGGCTCAGGCGAATGAGAAGGCTACTCGATCTGAATGTTGAACCGCAATGCTTGCTTCTACCTGTCAAGACTGCTGCAGAGAAGAAGCGTGCTGAGGTTGGCCACGGTCTTTGCGAGGATTTTAGAAGGCTGGGGGTACAGGTTGTCGAGTTTGGGCGCCAAAGCGAAATCCTCGGGTTCGCCAAGGCTAGCTGAAACGTCCGTTGCCGCACGCAACCGCGCTGCGGGGGCTCACGGTTAGGTGGTGTGGGTGCAGCATCTGGGAAACTCCTCCGTGTCAAGTTCTCGATGCCTTCTGCCATTATTGAAAGCTATGAAGCCTTTTGATTTGTAACGGTCACAAACGAAACCATTTGCTTATCACTTTATATCTAGAAGTGAGAAACAAACAGTCTTGCGCTTAACCAGTGAGAGACAACAGGTGAAGACCATCAAGGACATGCCGGAGCACAGCCGCCCGCGCGAGAAACTGCGGGAAAAGGGCGTTTCCGCTTTATCTGACGAGGAGCTTGTCACAGCGATTCTCGGCATGGGAACGGCGGGGGTGGACGTGCGCACTATTGCCCGACACGTGGCTGGGCTGATCCGCGAGCACAAGACAGGCCTCACGCTCGATCATCTGCTGGATGTGCCCGGCGTCGGACTTGCGAAGGCCGGGCAAATCCTGTCAGCCTTTGAACTTGCCCGGCGGCATCTGCTGAAAGACAGCGCCAAGATCACTGTCGCTCAGGATGTCCTGCCGCTGGTCGCTGACATTGTCGGAAAGCAACAGGAATACTTTGTCTGTATCTCGTTGAACGGGGCAAATGAGGTTATCGAAAAGAGAGTCGTTACTATCGGCCTTCTGGACAAGAGCCCGGTTCATCCGCGCGAGGTGTTTGCCGACGTGATCGCCGACCGTGCGGCGGCTGTCATCTTCGCCCACAATCACCCCTCCGGTGACGTTCAGCCAAGCGAGTCGGATCGCCGCATGCATGAGCAGTTGACCGAGGCGGCGGGGATACTCGGAATCCATGTTCTTGACCATTTGATCGTCTCAAGAAAAGGCCACTTCAGTTTTCAGGAGGCCGGTTTGGTTCGGAACTGATGACTGAGTCGGGTCCGGTTCCGCCGGTTGCACCCCTTCCACGCCGCAGCGCGCAAGGCGCAAGCCGCCGTCGTCGAGTTCGCGGGGCCGTGGGAATCCATCGCGGAATGGAATGCAGCCCGGCTTCGTGAAGCCTGCTACGCCGGGGCAATCGCGACGCGCTTGCGTCGCGATTGGAGCGGGTGACGGGAATCGAACCCGTGTATTCTGCTTGGAAGGCAGAGGCTTTACCACTAAGCTACACCCGCCTGAGGACGGGAAGGACTGTACGGACCTGCACCCCACCCGTCAAGACTCTCAACTGCTCTACACGCATGGTCCAGCGCAGCACCTTATTGCATGCCCGCGGCGCCTGTGGCGGATTGAATCCCGCGTCGCTCCAGCAGCGAGCCTTCCAGCCGGTACAGGTCCAGCAGCGCTTTGCGGTAAGCGATCACGGCGCGCACACATGCGATTCGGCTCTCCACGGAATCGCGAGATGCCTGGGCCACCAACAACGATGTCGACTTCCCGACGCGAAGTTTCTCCAGTTCCGTTTGCAGGGTCTCTTCTCTCAACTTGCGCGTGGCCTCCGTTGCCGACACCTGCTCTTGTGCCCGCGCCACCTCCAGGTAGGCCGTCCGGATATCAACCTCCACAAGCTGCTTCATGTTGACCAGGGAACCCCTCGCCTGCTCCAACGATAGCTTCGCGCGATCGTGCGATGCGCGCTCCGCCCGGTTGCCCAAGGGATATTCAAAGAGTAGGCCCGCCTGTGCCTCGCGACTCCATTCATCGCTGCTCATCGACGAGAAGGCTTCGGCGTAGCGCGTGCCACCCAGCCGTATGAACAAATCCAGTTTTGGAAGCAGGCCGTTTCGGGTGCGCACCACTTCGATTTCTCCACGGGTCACCGCCAACCGCGCCTGGTTCAGATCGGCCCGCTGTTTCAAACCAAGCGCCACGTGGGCGCGCACATCATCCAAGCCTTCCTGACCGCTCAGTTCGGGCAGATCCGTCAGCTCAACTTCACGGCCCAGAGCGTCTCCTCCCGATTGATTCACCAACCGCAGGAGCGTCAAACGACTCTTCGCCGATTCGCTGCGCGCATCGATCAAACGCTCCCGACGGCTCGCCAATTCCGCTTCGGCCGCCGTGAGTTCCGTCTCCGCCATGCTGCCAATCCGGATTCGTTTCTGCGCCTCGGCAATCTGCTGCTCGGCAATCTTGAGCGATTCCTCATAGATCGCTATCGAGCGTTCAGCCAGCATATGATCCCAGTAGACCCCCTCCACCTGCGCCACCAACGCCTCGGCCACCCCGCGGAGTTCATAGGCGGAAATGAGGGTATCCAGACGCGCCTGCCGGACACTCGCCAAGTTGGCCGCCGGACCAAATCCCTGCAACAGGGACTGCGTAAGCTGAACGTCGTAACTTGTCGATGGAGGCACGGAACCCGAGGCCGGCGCCCGCGTCCCGCCCGCATCCAGCGTGGTCCCTGTGGCCAGCGACTTCCTGAGCCCCACGCCGGCTCCGGCCGCGTCGCTCCCCGTAATCTCATTCGTACCGACCTGAACATCGCCCTGATAAGCATTTGCCGAGACCACAGGGTCGAACGCCGCAAGTGCCTCGCGTTCGCGCGTTTCAACGATGCCGGGCGAAAGTCGGTCCACGCGGAACGAGGCGTTGTGCTCCAAGGCCATCAACACCGCTTCCTCAACACTGAGCCGAACAACGGCAGCATCGTTGGAGATGACTCCGGCCGTCGATCTCTCCTCGCCGGAATCCTCCTCCACACCCTCCAGAACGGCGGGAGGAAGCTTGTGCGCGCCTTCACCCTTGCGGTCCATCCACGGCGATCGCGATGTGGCACAGCCGCCCAGCAGAGCAACCGCAAGAACCGGCAACCACGTGTATAATCGAAATGCTTTGTATGTCATGGCTCTGCGCCTCTCCTCAAACGGCGGTGGATTCAGTCGATTCCGCGGCCACATCTTTCTGCTCACGCTGCAAGGCATCCAGTTTCCGTTCCAGGGCCTTGGGCGATGACTGCGATCGCGACATGTAGAAGTAGCCGATGGGCACCACGAACAACGTCAGCAGACATGCCGACGTCGCGCCAAAGAAGATCACCGCGCCCAGCGATATGCGGCTCATGGCCCCCGCCCCCGTTGCGAAGATCAAGGGCAAGGCCCCGATAGCCGTGGACAAACCCGTCATGGCAATCGGACGGAGCCTGAGTTGGGCTGCCTGGAACACGGCTTCTTCAAACTCCACGCCTTGGTCCCGCAATTGGTTGGCAAACTCCACGATCAGAATACCGTTCTTCGCCGCCAAGCCTATCAGCATCACAAGACCAATCTCGCTGTAGATGTTCAACGTGACGTGCAGGCATTGCATCCCTATCGCCGCCCCAAAGAGACCCATCGGCACGGTCAACATGATGACAAACGGACTGATGAAGCTTTCAAACTGGGCCGCCAGCACGAGATAGGCAATCACCAGCGCAAGGATGAAGACAAACGCCATTGACCCGCTCGACTCCTTGAACTTCTGCGACATGCCCTTGTAATTGATCGTGGCTGTCGCCGGCAACTCGTCCCTCACCGTCTTCTCAAGGAACGACAGGCAGTCGCCCAGCGAATAACCGGGAGCAATGCTCCCCGAGATGGTGATCGCGCGCACGCGGTTATATCGCCGCAGCGTGCCCGCGTCCGCCTGTTCCTCCATATGGACGAGATTGGAGAGAGGGATCAGCTCTCCCGATCTCGCTGACCGCACGTAGATATTCTGCAGATCGGATGGCGTGCGGCGGTCCTCATCCCCACCTTGAAGAATGACGTTGTACTCCTCCCCATTGTCCACGTAGGTCGTCACCTGCCGCGAGCCAAGCATGGTCTCAAGCGTTCTGCCTATGGTTTTGGACGTCACCCCCAGTTTGGCCGCCCGGTCACGATCGACGGCAATGCGATACTGGGGAGTCGTCTCCTTATAGTCGGCATCCACACCGATAAGACCCGGGTACTCCTTCGCCTTCCGGATAACGATGTCGCGCCACTTCACGAGATCCTCGTAGGTCGACCCACCAATCACGAACTGAACCGGCTGACCGAAGAACGTGGTCAGTCCCGAGGGCTGGATGACAAACACGCGCACCCCCGTCACGGAGGAGAGGTCCGCAAAGAGTTCCTGCGCGATCTGCGATGCCGTCCGCTTGCGCTCCTCCCACGGCTTGAGTTCGACGATGCCGATGCCACTGTTGACCGCACCTCTCGCGTTGCGGCTGCCGGGGGTGATCGACAGGATGTGGCGCGCCTCACCCGTGCCCAGCAAACGGCGCAGGCGCTCCGCCACCTGTCCCATGTAGTTCTTGGAGGCGGCAAATCCCGTCCCCTCAGGAGCCGTCATCCTCACCATCAGCGCGGCGCGGTCTTCCTGGGGTTCCAATTCGGACTGCATGCGCCCGATCATCACCCACGTCAAACCGCACAGCATGACGAGCACAAACAGGGCTGCGTACGGATGCCGCGTGCACCTGCGCAGACCGCGATCATACACCGACACGATGCGCTTGAACGCGGTATCCACCAGCCGGATCAGGACACCCTCTTCGTTTCGCGGCTTCAGCATCTTGGAGCACATCATGGGGGATAGCGTGAGCGCGATGAGGCCGGAGAAAGCCAGCGCACCGGCAATGGCATACGCAAATTCCGTGAAAAGCTTGCCGAGGTCGCCCGTCATCAGGCTGATGGGCATGAATACCGCGACCGAGACCAACGTGGTGACCACCACCACGAGTCCCACTTCGCGGGCACCCCGAAAAGCCGCCAGCAACGCGGGCTCCCCCTCCTCCATCCGGCGGTGGATGTTCTCGAGTACGATGATGGCGTCATCCACCACCATACCAATGGCCAGCACCAGCGCGAGCAGGCTGAGCAGATTGACGGAGAACCCAAGGGCATAAAGAATGATAAATGTGGCAACGAGGGACAGAGGAACCGTCACCGCCGGAATGAGCGCGGCGCGCGCACTTCCCAAGAAGATGAAGATGATGCCAACCACCAGGATCACCGCCAGGAAGAGGGAGATCAGCACCTCTTTCACCGCCGCCTCGATGAAGACCGAACTATCGCGGAGCGGGATCATCTCCATGCCCTGCGGGAGGGTGGGCTGCATCTCCTTCATGACAGCCTTGACCCCCTTGATCATGGACAGTGTATTCGCCGTGGACTGGCGGCTAACCGCTATGCCGACCATGTTCTTGCCGTCCGCCGTAAAGCTGTCGCGCAAGGTCTCCGGCGCCACTTCAATGCGCGCCACGTCGCCCAGCCTCACGAGATAGCCATCCGCCCCCTGCGTGATGACCAGGTTTCGGAAATCGTCTGGCGTGCGATAGCCGCGACTGACCCGGAGCGAGAACTCACGGTCCTGCGATTCCAAGCGACCCGCCGGAAGCTCAACGTTCTCCGTACCCAGCGCGCTCTCGATGTCCTCCTCGGTCAGACTTCGCGCCGCAAGAGCCCTTCGATCCAACCATACCCGCATGGAATAGCGCTTCTCACCGAAGATCTGAACTTGGGCCACCCCATCGACGACGGAAAAGCGGTCGAGCAAATACCGGTCTGCGTAATCCGTCAATTCCATCTGGCTCATCGTGGGATGCACCAGCCCAATCACCAGTTCAGGCATGGGGGAAGAACTTCGCTTGGAGATCTCCGGCGCGTTTGCCTCATCGGGGAGTTGGTCCGTCACCCGGCCGATCTTGTTTCGAACATCATTCGCTGCTTCATCGATGTTCCGCTTGATGTCGAATTCCAAGCTGACCTCGGAACGCCCATCCTCGCTCGTTGATTCGATCGTCTTGAGTCCTTCGACGCCGGAAACGCTGCCCTCGATGATCTGCGTGATCTTCGTTTCCACGACGCTGGCGGATGCCCCCTCATACGTCGTGCGAACCGTGATAATCGGCGTATCGATGTCCGGGTATTCGCGCAAGGGGAGCCGTGTGTAGGCAATGATCCCGAAGGTGACCAGCAGCAGGCTGATCACCGTCGCGAACACCGGCCGCTTGATGGAGATATCGGTGAGGAACATGACAGGCCTCCGTTCGACTGGTTAAGGGCCCACCGCTTGCGATTGCACGGCGGTCTCGGCCGGAGCATCGGCCACCCGGACGGCCGCTCCATCTTTCAGATCCATCAACCCCTCAACGACAATCGTTTCGCCCTCTTTCAGCCCCTCCGGGATCTCCACCCAGCCAATATCGCGCTCACCAAGCTGCAGTTCGCGCTTCTCCACTGTTCCGTCCGGCTTCAGGACAAAGGCATAGTGCTTGGCCGCATAGGCCAGCAGGGCCTTCTCGGGTATTCCAACAGCATCCCTGACATGACTGATCAGGTTCACGGTCAGCAGCATGCCGCCGCGCAGCTTGAGGTCAGAATTCGGAATATGCGCCTGGATCGTGATGGCGCGCGTCGTCGGATCCACACGGGAATCAATGCTGGCCACGATGCCGGTGAACGTCTGCCCGAGCCACGCCGCACTGTGCGCCTCGATCGTTTGACCAATCGCAATGTCGGCGAGCAGTGTTTCAGGCACGGCAAAGTCGGCCTTGATCATCTCCAAATCGTCCAGCGTCGTGATCGCCGTCCCGGAGTTGACGAAGGCGCCGGGGCTGATACGACGAAGACCAAGCAACCCGGCAAAGGGCGCCCTGACTTCCCTGTCCTGAAGTTGTGCCTGTGCGGCCGCGAGCCGGGCTTCCGCCGCCTGCGCGGCGCTTCGGCGCGTATCCAGTTCCTGTTCCGAGACCATCTGCTTCTCACGCAAGGCCTCGACACGCTTCAACTCCCGGCGCTGCTCATCCAGGCTCACCTTCGCCTCTTCGACCTGCGCCCGCTCCTCCGCATCGTCGAGTTGAACCAGAAGATCCCCCTTCTTCACCGTCTCCCCACTCTCAAACAACACCTTGCTGACCCGCTCCGCCACCGGAGCCGTGATCGTCACCGACTCGTTGGCATAGGCCGTGCCAATAGCTTCAATGCGGGTTGCAAATTGCCGCATGCCAACCTGATCGACGATGACCGAGATCTGACCGCCCCTGGCTGCCGGCCCGCGGCCACCCACCTGCCCGAGGAACTTCCTCGCCACCAGCACCAACACCAGCGCTATAGCCACCACGGCCAAGCCCTTCAGATATTTCATGATCCAGTCCTTCCTGTCTTCTTTCGCATGGAACCTGCTCTGCTCCGGCCTTCGACGCCCCGAATGCCTGCCAGGCTGAAACGCACAATGTGATCGACCACCGCATCAAGCCCCAGTGTTGTGATGAGCGCCGGAGGCAGCCGGCTCCCGTGCGGCATGCGCTTGCGCTGCCGCTCACGCAAATGCGGCGCAAAACACTGGGCGTGGATGCTCATGACACAGAGTTGGACACGTTCCTCCCTCGCACCACGGCCCAACAGTTCGCGTACCACATCTCTCAGTCGCCGGCGCAACGGCTCGACCGATCGGCGCAGCACCTCCAGCAAGAGTCCCGTCGGTTGCGCCATCTCCTTGTGCACAATGTCAAACTCCAGGCTCGCCGGATCCATGATGCGCTGCATCAACGCCCTCACCTGCCCGCGAAGCCGCTCCTCCGCCGGCGCATCGGCGCGCACGCCGCCGTCCGGCGGATAGGCCGCCATACTGCGATGGAAGGCATGCCTCCACGCCTCCACATAGAGCTTTCTCTTACTCCCAAAATGGTAGTTCACGGCAGCCACATTGGCCCCTGCCGACCGGCAGATATCCGCAACCGTGGCGTCACGGAATCCCCGCGCGGCAAACACTTTGCCCGCCGCATCCAGCACGCGTCGCCGGGTCTCCAGTCCATCACTTCTCTTTATGACAACGCCATCTCTCATAGTTCAAATGTATATTTGAATTACGAGGCACACGGAGTCAACTCGAAACGACACGGGTACAGGAGGATAGAAGGTCCGGAGAAGGAAAGACGGCCTACGCGCCGCCCTCGCGGGTTTTGCGATCGAGTACTTCGCGGATCTGGATCAGCAGGTCTTCGCTCTTGTAGGGTTTGAAAACAAGGCCCGCAGCACCGGCCTTGATCAGCCGCTCGCTCAGTTCTTCCTGCGCGAACCCGCTGGTGAGAAGAATCGGAACCTCGGCCTTGATGTTGCGCACCGCGCGGAACGTGGCCTCCCCACCCATCCCCGGCATCACCAGGTCGAGGAATACCAGGCTCACGCGATCCTTGATCTCGCGGAGCAGTTCCACACCCTCTTCGCCGGACGCGGCCGACACCACCTTGTAGCCACGTCCCTTCAGGACCTCGACCACCATCTGCCGCACAATCGACTCGTCGTCGATCACGAGCACGGTCTCCGTGCCTTCCAGCGTCCGGTTCGCGTCCGCCTCGACATGCTGCGGCTTGGCCGCCAGCACCGGCAGGTAGACATTGAATGTGGCCCCCGGCCCCTCCCCGCTCTCAATCACCACGTCGCCGTGATGATTGGAGACAATGCCGTAGGCGATCGATAGCCCCAACGCGGAGGCCTCACGCGAAGACTTGGAGGAGTAGAACGGATCGAAAATGTGCGCCCGCTCGTCGGCTGCAATCGCGCGGCCTGTATCCCGGACGGTCATGCACACGTACTCGACATCCTCCACGGTCACCAGGATCGCCCGCTCGCGCTCGTTCAACCTGCGGCATTCGGTCGTAACTGTCAGCGTGCCGCCATCCGCCGCCATGGAGTCTGTCGCGCGCTGACAGAGATTCATCACCACTTGCCGGAGTTGGTCACGATCGCCGGCAACGTCAGGCAGCTCCGGCGACAACGTGCGGTGCACCACGATGTGATGCGGCAGCGAACCCTCCAGCACATCGAAGACTTCCTCGATCACCGCATTCAGCGAGACCGGCTCCTTGGGAAAGTGCCGGCGGCGCGCGAAGGCCACCAATTGGCGCGTCAGTTCCGCGCCGCGCAGCGCCGACTGTTCAATCATGCTCAGATCGCGATACAGGTTGGTCCCCGGCTCGGTCTTGGACATGAGATAGGAGGTGAACCCGAGGATACCGCTCAGCACGTTGTTGAAATCGTGCGCGATCCCACCGGCCAGCAGGCCGACCGACTCCATCCGCTCCGCGTGCCGCCGATGCTCATCCCTCATCACGGCGAGTTCATCCGGCACTTCCGCTTCCGACTTGGAGTCCTTGTTCATGTCAGCAGCGCAATCCTTTCATCTCCGGGCGGCCGGGTCAAACGGAACCGATGACGAGGTCCGGACGCACATCAAGGCTCCCGTCATCCATGCGAATGATCGCACCCCCGGTGCCGGCCAATCCCGCAATCATCGCGGCATTGTCCGTACAGAATTCCGGCGCAGCGAGCAACAACGACACGTGGTGTTTCCTGGCCGCATCTTCAAGTTTGCTTCTCAGCCGTTGATTGCGCGCCACACCACCCACACACCCCAGCGCTGCGTAGCCATCGGCCCGGAGAGCGCGCTCGACCCTCAACAGCAGCGCATCGAATACCGCCTCCTGGTAACTAGCGGCCACGTCTGTCAGTCCCCCATTCTCCAGGGCCGCGGGATGATCGCGCAGGTAGTAGAGCAGCGATGTCTTGAGGCCGCTGTAGCTGAAACACAGGTCCCGGTCGAGCTCGCCAAAACGGCCACCGGGTGTGCGATCCGTCCCCCGCGGGAAACGAATAAATTCCGCGTTGCCGCCGCGCGCAGCCTGCTCGATCGCGGGTCCACCGGGGTAGCCCAGCTTCATAAGATTGGCGCCCTTGTCGAGCGCCTCGCCCGCGGCATCGTCCATGGTCTGGCCCAAAAGTTTGTATCGCCCCATGCCATCCATGCGAATCAAATACGTGTGTCCGCCCGACACCATAAGCACCAGCAACGGGGAACAGCTGGCGGGGCTGGGCGCATGGTCGCCAAGAAACAGGGAGAAGACGTGCGCCTCGATGTGGTTCACCCCCACGAGCGGTACGCCCAACCGCATGGCCAGCGCCTTGCCCGCGGTAAGCCCGACGAGGAGCGAGGTCGCCAACCCCGGCCCATACGTAACCGCGATCCGGTCGATCTCGTTCCAAGCGACGCCGGCCTTTCTCACAGCCTCATCGACCATGCCGGCCATTTCCTCCACGTGACAACGTGACGCGATCTCCGGTACAACCCCGCCGTACGGACGGTGTTTCAGTATCTGCGTCAGGACGGCATTGGAAAGAACCTGTCTTCCGTCGCGGACCACCGAGGCGGACGTTTCATCACAGGACGTTTCTATACCGAGTACGTTCATGGGAAGTAGGTGGCGTCACCCGGGCCGCACAGGGGAGATTTCAGCGCTTGTTCCCCGCCATCATCTCGGCCTGACCCTTCGCCTCAAAAATCATGATGCCCTTGAGGACGACGATGGCGCGTTCAAGTTGGGTATCCACCACCGGTTCCTCGCCGGTCGCATCCTCATCAGGCAGCGAGTTCTCGCGGCGCGAGCGCTGCAGCAGAAGTTTATGCCAGTCCTCCGGCGGCATGGGCACAACCACGTCAGGTTCGATTCCGCGCTCGTTGATCACGCGCTTGCTGGGCGTATAATACTTCGCCGTGGTCAACCGGATGGCCGACCCGTCCTCCAACGGCAACACGCTCTGAACCGAGCCCTTACCGAACGTCTTTTCGCCGACCAGAATGGCCCGCTTGTGATCCTGCAGCGCGCCCGAAACAATCTCCGACGCGCTGGCACTGCCGCCGTTCACCAGAATGGCAATCGGAAAATCCATGTAATGCACGCGCCCCTTCGCACGGAACGTCTGCTGCGGCTTGGCGTCGCGCCCCTGCGTGTAGACCACCAGTTCGCCACGCTTGATGAACTTCTCGCTCACCTCGATCGCCGAGGTCAGAAGTCCACCCGGATTATTCCGCAGATCGATAATCAGCGCGCGCAGGCCATCGGCCCGCAGTTTGTCCAAGGCATCCTGCAGCGCCTTCGCGGTAGGTTCGTTGAACTGGACGATGCGGAGATAGCCGATGCCGTCCTCCATCATGGCCACGTCCTTCACGCTGGGCACATTGATCCGCGCCCGGACAAGTTCCACCGTCTTGATGTCCTGTGACTTCGGACGGAGCACCTTGATGGTCACCTTGGTGCCGGGCGGACCGCGCAGCTTCTTCACGGCCTCCTGCAGTGTCACGCCATCGGTGGGCTCATTGTCGATTTCGATGATCTTGTCGCCGGGCAGCAGACCGGCGCGAAATCCGGGGGTATCTTCCATCGGGGCGACAATCGTGAGAATGCCATCCTTGATGCTGATGACGATACCGAGGCCGCCGAACTCGCCCGCGGTGTCATCCTTCATCTCCGAGTACACCTCGGGATCCATGAACTGGCTGTGCGGGTCCAGAGACTGAAGCATCCCGCGCAATGCGCCGTAGATCAGGTCCTTATAGGTGGTCTTATCCTCGTCGACGTAATGCTCGCGAACCTGCTCGAGCACCCTCGTGAAGAGCGCCATTTTCTCGTAGGCGGTGTCGCGCTCGCCGCCGGATGGCGTCTGCGAATAGAGACGTGCGCCGACGAGCAGATTCCCGGCAAGAAGCACAGCGAGAATAGCCCAGCCGATACTGTGTCCGAACGTTCTGGCCCTTGGTTTCATGCAGTTCAGATTCACAGCGCCCCGTGGCGCGCGCATCCGAGTGACCTTAGCCCAAACCGGTACCCATTGCAACTTCCGTTGAGTCGACGCGCGTTCCCCCTACCCGGCCGCCTGAAAATGTTGTATCCTGCTCCGCATGACGGCACCAGACGACAACGGATTCGACGAGGGCAGAAGTCCCCGGCAGGATCGCGCAGGCAGTCCACCGTCCGGTCGTGGCCCTGCAACAGGACGGCAGGATAAGGCCCGCGAAAAGACCGTCATTTCTTTTGCGCAGAAACCCGCGCAGGACATGTTCGCCAACAATCTCAAGATCCTCGGCATCTTCATCGCCGGCATCGTACTCCTTGTCGTCATCGCCTACGCGTTCTCCTCGCACAGTTGGGATGCCAAACGCGCACGCGTTGCCCGGACCCAACCGACAGAACTTTCATCCACCGCCTCCGGCCGCAGCGAGAAGCGTCAGCGCAACCTGCAGATTCCGCTGCCGGGCGAAAGCCAAACCCCCTCGGCCGAAGTGCTGCGCGAAGCATCGGTACTCGCCCGGCGCGGTGAGACCCTCGAGGAGGCGGGCGACCTGGTCGGCGCTGCCGAGGCGTTTCAGGCCGCGCTGGGGACGTGGCCCAACCTGGCCCAGGTGCGCGGCCGGCTCGGCCGCCTTTACCTCCGGCTGAGCGATTTCCCCAAGGCACAGACCGTGCTCGAAACGGCCACCGAGCAGAATCCCGCTTCCGCAGGACTGATGAACGACCTTGGCGTTTCTCATTTCCAGCAGCAGCGGACCGATGTGGCCGCACGCATGTTCGCCGCTGCCCTGCAGCTCGATCCCGAGCTCCCCGAAGCGCTTTTCAACATGGCGCTCTGCCAACTGGCGCGCTCTGACAACCCGCGCGCGGCGGATTTCCTCGACCGATACCTGATGTTGAGGCCGGATGACCCCAAGGCCCTGAAGGAACGGGCCTTCATCGATGCCGTGGATGGCAATTACTCCAATGCCATGAATCGCCTGCATCAGGCTATTGCCACCGACCCGGCATGGCCCCCCCTCTATTACAACGCTGCTGCCACTGCAGCCTTGATGGGCAGCACGGAGGATGCGATAAAGCATCTGGAAAAGGCGGAGCAATTGACGTCGCCGGCGGCCGTGTACCTGATGTACCAGCAGCCTGCGTTCGATCAGGTGCGGCGGGCAGAGACCGGTATATCCTTTGAGAAGGCTTTGCTGGAGCGAGCCCGGGCGCAGAAGAACATCGATGCTGTAAGTGCTCGGACCGTGCTGAAAACAACCGAGCCCATGATATCGGGATTGGTACCATAAAGAAGAACGCCAAAACGCCTGACCGCCAGGCCGAGCGCGCAAGCAACGCGACGCAGGATATCTACGGCACCGATCGCCGCAGCAGGCATACCGCCCCCGTGTCATGGGGCGAACGTCTGGCCGAACTCAACCAACCCTTCACCGATGCCATGCGCCGCCGGCGCCGCGCAACGTTCTTTCTCGTGCTCATCGTCATCGCCGTTTTCGGGGGCACGCTCTATGTCGCCATCCGCCAGTATCTGCTGCTCACCCACCGTTCCATAGGCACGTGGGATACCCGATTTGCTTCGGCGGGCAAAACGCCCAAGTCGTCACTGGATCTGGACACCGATCTACAGGCGCAATTCGTGCTGGATGAACTTGCCGAGCAGTCAGCCACGCCTGTGCCCGAAGCAGGTGACATGCCGTTCACCACGGAATGGGTGAAGCAAGCCGGCTACTACCTTGCCCAAGCCGAAAAGGCCTCGAAGAACGAGCGCTACGACGACGCGATCTCCCACTACCGCAAGGCGCTGCTGATCTTCCCCCGGATGCAGGGCATCAATCGCCAGATGGGCCTCATTCACCTCCGGCAGAAACAGTACGACAAGGCCGTTGAAGATCTGGAGCATGCCGTTGCCGAAGAGGATATGACCTTCGGGTTGGCCAACAATCTCGGCGTCGCCTACCTCGCCTTGGAGAACTTCAAGCAGGCCGAGAAGAACTTCCTCATCGCGGCCACCTTGAATCCAAAATACCCGCTCGCCTTCTTCAACCTCGCGACGCTCTATCTGCGCACCGGAGAACTCGACAAGGCGGCGGACTATTTCCAGAAGTACCTCAAGCTGAAACCCGAGGATATGTCCGCCGGACAAACCTATGCGATGGTGCTCGTGCAGTTGAAACAATGGGAACCGGCCATCGCCATCTTGAAGTCGATCAGCCAGGCGACGCCGGACGTTGCGCCCATCCACTTCCGCCTGGCCGAGGCGCTCTCGCACACGGGCGACACCAAGGGCGCCGTCGAGGCACTGACTCGCGCGACCTCTCTCGTCGATCTACGAAAGGCACTGGCCTGGATGTCCCGTCCTGAATTCGACCTGCTCAGGAACGATCCGGGATTCCAACAACTGCTGAGCGCACTCGGAGCGGGCGAGTAACCCCAACCCGGTCCGAGTCCAGTCCGATCACCAAACTCCCTTCCCGATCCGTCCGATGTACTTCCACACCTCGCGCTGCGAGTCGTTCCAACGCCGCCCCATCGGGATGCCCGTCGAGATTGTCAGCTCCCACACTCACCACCGCACACATCGGTGAAATGGCCTCGATCCATTCGAACCCGCAGGTATCGCGCGCTGCGTGGTTGCCCACCACGAGCGCACCTGCCATGACATCCATGGGCCGCTGCAACACCGCCCTCTCAACCGCTGTCCCTCCACCACCCATCAGGACCACCCCCGCCGCCCCTGCGCCCACACGCAGCACCAGCGAGGATTCATCGGCGTTGCGCCCCGGCTCACCACCCGACGGATGCAGCACCTCCCATTCGGCGCACCGCCCAAGCGACCCGTGATCTCCACAAACCAGACGCCGCACGCGTATCCCGCGGGCCCGCGCCTCCCGCAATGCCTCGCGCGTCACACTCGATCTGGACAGGAATGGCGTGCACCACACCTCGTCCACAGGAATGCCGCGCAGAATCTCGATCGCGCCGCCGGTGTGATCTGCATCCCCATGCGTCAGCACCAGCGCGGCCAACCGGTCAACCCCCTGCCCCCGCAGATACTGCAGCACCCGGCGCCCCATCCGGCGCGGCCCCGCATCCACCAGGATGTCCCGCTCCCCCGGCATATTCACAAACACCGCATTGCCCTGTCCCACGTCCAGCACATGCACCGTACTCTCATGATCCGTCCATCCTGCGAATAGGAGGAAGCACAATACGCCCGCGCAACCGAGCAGGACCACGCGACGCGTCCACCCCCGCGCCGACAACAGCAGGATGATCAGGACATACCATGCGACAAGTTCCTCGACGGAAGGTGCACGCACAAAACGGTATCCACCCGGAACCCTGCCCGCAGCCTCGACACACGCCAGCATGATGCCGATGAACACCCGCCCCGCATGATTCATGATTTCCGCCACCAAGGGCAAGACGCCGCCGACCACCAGGCTGGCCGCACCCGAAAACAGGATCACAAAAGAAAGCGGTATGACCGCGAGATTGGCCACCCATGAAATGGGCGAGACGAGATTGAAGTAATGCGCGGCAATCGGCGCCGTCGCCACCCACGCCGAGAAAGACGCGATGGCGAGTGAACCGATATAGACGACGAAGGTTCTCGCCCATCGCGCCGGCCATCGCTCAGCCTGCACCCGCCATGGGTCCACAGCCATCCAGCGCTGAAAGGGGCGAACCAGCGGCACATACAGCGTCATCAGTCCCGCGACCGCGGTGAAGGAAAAAACAAAGCCGGGCTCCATCACCTGGTCCGGCGCAAACCCAAGAATGATCAGTGCGGCTGCGGCGAGAGAACTCAAGCCATCCGGACGCCGCTGCAGCGCCGGAGCCGACCAGATCACAAGTGCCATCACACAGGCACGCACCGCGCTCGCGCTCGCGCCCGTCATGATCGTGTACGCGATCAGCGCCGGAGCCAGGAACAGGATCCAGCGCGGACGGGACCATCCCAGCAGTTTGAGAAGCGCAATCACCATCAAGACAACCACACCCACATGCAGGCCGGACACCGCGACAATGTGCAACGTGCCCGTGGTGGAAAACGCCCGGTAAAGCTTCGGAGACATGTTCTGTCGATAGCCCAGCAACAACGCATCCAGCAGAGCCACGCTGTCCGGACAGTCCTCGATCCCGCGCTCCAGAATGCGAAGCCCCCTCTGGCGCGCAGCCATGCAGAGCGCAACAAAGCGCGACCCATGCCCGCCCGAAAGCCAACGCGCATGGTCACCATCCATGCGCAATGTATAGCATCCCTTTGCAAGCCCTCCATCGCCGGTCACCGCCTCGGCCACCACCCCGGAGAATAGCCATCGATCGCCATAGACCGGCGCACGTGTTCCCGCACGCGCAAGCCACCAGATATCCACCGTGCCCCGTGCGCGCTGCCACTCCTCCGCGCGACGCATGCCTTCGACCCGCACCTCGAACTTCCGTATTTCCAGGTCCGTCTCGCGCGCAGCCTCGACACCGGGCTCGCTGGCAACAACGCCCACGAGGCTGACGTGCTCACGGGCGCGCTGCACAAGCCTCCCGATCTCCCGGGGCGATGAGCCGCTCATCGCCAGGCGTGTGTGCACAGCGCCCGCCAGGACCACCGCCAGCCATAGGCTGAGCGAAATGAAGGGAATGCGCGGGAAGAGGATCGTGAACAGGCTGAGCAAGACACCGAGCATCGCAATCTGAAGGACCGGGAAATCCCACCGGAGGCCGATCAAAATGCCGATGACAAAGAGAACGGTTACCCCTACGAGCGGGCGCCGCATGCGATGCGTCCCGCGCGCCGGAGTATGATCGGGGGAATGAATCGAATCGAACGGACCGCTACCCTGGGCCACCCGCGGAATTCCAGAAGAAGTTTAGTGGATGATGCCGGCCAACCGGCCATGACGCCTCCATGGCGCGTCGCACAAATTCCTTGGCCTTCCCCACGGCATCGTGAAGAAGATCGCCCTTTGCAAGATACGCGGTGACCGCTGCGGAGAAGCAACAGCCGGCTCCGTGACTCTCGGCAATCTCCACCCGCCGCCCGGTGTAGACAAAGGCCTCACCCTCGTCGTACAGCACGTCGAAGACGTCGTCGCCGGCCAAATGCCCGCCTTTGATCACGCAGGCCACATCGTAGCGGTCGCCAATCTCTTCTGCGGTTGCCTTCATCTCATCCAGCGTACGGATCGGGTGCCCGCAAAGAATTTCGGCTTCGTGAATATTGGGCGTGATGACCCGGGCCTGCGGAAGCAACTCTGCACACAAGGCATCAATCGCGTCGTGCTTGAGGAGTATGGCGCCCGACGAAGCAACCATGACGGGGTCCACCACCAGGACCGGAATGCCCTGCCGGACGTCCGCCTTGGCAACCGTGCGGATGATCTGCGCCGTGTACAGCATGCCGGTCTTCGCCGCGGCCACCGGCATCTCGTCACACACCGCCTTGATCTGCGCGGCGACCATGTCGGGCTCGATCGCGACGATGCCCGCCACTTCCTTGGGATTCTGCGCCGTCAGACACGTAACCGCAGACGCGCCAAAAACTCCCAGCGCGGAGAAAGTCTTGAGGTCCGCCTGAATGCCCGCGCCACCGCTGCTGTCGGATCCGGCAATCGTCAGCGCGACCGCCATCCCAGTTTCTTTCGGCTCCGTCTGCATCGTCATGCCGCCGAGGTTAGATTAAAGGGCAAAACAGTCAAGCCGCGAAGCATCATTGCGACAACTTCATCTCAGCCTGCCGCACCGCGCCCGCCGCCTCGGATGATGTCGGCCGTATGCGCAGGGCCAACACACCCTGATCCAACGCATCGCGCGGCCGGTTCACCTTCAAGTAGGCGCGCGACAGATTGAGACGGGCGCTGAAATTCTCGGAGTCCAGTTCCACCGCGCGCTGCCACGCTGCAATAGCCTCGTCCAACCGGTCCTGCATGGCCAGCGCAGTCCCCATGTTCTGATGCGCCTCCAGCATCCGTGGGTTGAGCTCCAACGCACGCCGGAGGTATCCTTCCGCCTCAACAGCGTTCCCCTCACGCAACCGCACTTCTCCCAGCATGCTGTAGGCGCCAACAAACTCCGCATCACAGCGCAGCGCCTCGTCAAGCGACGCCGAGGCCGCGGCAAAATCGCCGAGCCTGAGTTGCGCCGCTCCCAAGCCGTACCACGACCGCGCACATGGGTTGGCCTTGACAACATGGGTCCACAGGCTGAGGGAGTCCCGCCACACAGGAGCATAGCGCAAGGCCGACACGCCCGAGCCCACCAGTGCGAGCAGCGCAGCCAGCCACAAGGCAACTCTCGCCGCCGGTTGCCGCTCGGCACGCACCATGCCTTCCATCCACAGACCCACGACGCAGCCGATCAACCCCAACGACGGAAGATAGGTGTAGCGATCGGCCACAAACCGAATCGGAAGCGCAGGCCCCAGCGCCACGACAAAGAACGCCATGAGGAAGACAGGCAGCCGCCGGCCACGCTGCCACAGCCATCCCGCCAGGAGCAACATGGCGATCCCCCCCATCAGCAGCGCGCGGACCTCGGCGGCGGAAACAAGACCGTGTGCTGCATAGAGAGGACAGAGCGCCTCGGGCCACAAGGTTTTGGCGGCGTAGTATCCGACGGCACTGGCGTAGCTCCACAACGTGCCAAGCAGCATGAAGTTGCCTGCAGGATTGTCGCTCTGATCCTGCAGCGCCCGCAAACCGGTCAGCACGGCCGCCAGCAGCAAGGGCGCCTTCTCCATCAACGCCTTCCGCCACAGCACCCCGCCGTTCCGCCACACCGGCAGACGATTCCCAAGCAACCCGTCCGCCAGCAGCAGAACCACGGGAAGCGTCACGGCCATCGACTTGGATAGCATCGCTGCCATCCCGAGCACGGTCCACCGGACCACCCATCGCAAACGGTTCGCCCCGGGCCCCTTCACGTAAAGGCTCAGCGCCGCCAGGTAGAAGAAGGCGTGCAAAACATCCTTGCGCTCCGAAATCCAGACCACCGACTCGATCCGTTGCGGATGCAGCGCGAAAAGAAGCGCCGCGACGCAAGCCGTAACCCGGTACAATCGCGCCCGCCCGCCAACCCCGCCAGAAAGGCTCAGCAGCTGCACGCCCAAGACATAAACCCAGACCGCATTGGCGGCATGAAGGAGGATGTTCGTCAGCCGAAACCCTGCTGGCCGCAAGCCCCAAACCAGCCTGTCTGCCACGTAACTGAGCCAAACCAACGGCTTGAAGTCGGATACGGCGGAAGACGTCAGGAACCACCTGAAATCGGCCTTACTAAGCCGCGCAAGGTGATGATTATCGACAATATTGACCATGTCGTCCCAATCCAGGAAATCAAAGGAGAGCGTGGAGGCGAACAGGATGAACACGACCGCGAACAACGCCCAGGGAAGAAATCTGAAGGCGCGCGGAAGGGATACATCCGATGCAGAATCGACACTGGTCATGGCGTGCCTTTCGCTCACGCGTCTACAATAGAACCCACTGTTCACCAGACAAGCTTTATGCGCGCGAAAACTACGCTGAATCGCCCATATTTGAGGTTTGACAAGGCATCTGCACCCATCTATTTTTCGATGTAGAAAATCAGTCCATTTCTCCGGAGGAGATTCGGTATGGCAAAAGCGCTTAAGCCGCTTGTCATTGTCTTGCTCATACTCAGTGTTGTCGCTCTTGTGCTTGGTTCGGTTTTGTTCTCCAGCGCGAGATGCTGAAGGGTCGTACCCTTAAGCATGAGCAGGCTTTGGTCGACATCGCCGGCAAACTTCACGTCGACAGTCCCAACACCGAGATGCTGAAGGACTACGCGAAAATGCAGCAACCCCTGGATTTGCTCGCGGTTGCCGCCGGAAATCAGTACGAGGACCTCCAGAACACCAAGACCGATCTCGAAAATACCCGCGCCGACCTGGCCAAAACCCGTGATGAACTGTCCGCGACGAAGACCGAACTCGCCGCCGCCCAGAGCAAGATCACCGAACTGAACGATTCCCTGGAGAAGAAGGAAATCGAACTGGCCGAACAGAAGAGCAAGGTCGATCAATTGGAGCAGGACAAGGCCTCACTGCAGATTCAGATCGACGATCTCAACAGCCAATTGGTCAAGTCCGAAGAGGAAATGCGGGATCTGCAGGACCAGACGGCCACACTTGAGAAGATCATCAAGGACATGGAAATCGAGCGCGGTGGCAAGAAACTGCTGCCCCCCGGCCTCACCGGCAAGATTCTTGCCGTCAACCCCGACTGGAACTTTGTTGTGCTGGATATCGGCAGCGATGTGGGTGTCGTACCCAGCGCCGAATTGATCATTCACCGGGCTGACCAGCTTGTCGGAAAAGTTCGTGTCAGCAGCGTGCAAAAGAACATGTCCATCGCCGAAGTCATGTCCGACTGGGCGCAGGAAAGCGTGCACGAGGGCGACAATGTTTTCTTCTAAGATTGCAAGCTGGCTGGCTATCGTCGCAACGGTCTGCTTCATCGTGCTCATCACCTTGCAGGTGCTTGAGCTGATGCACTACTCGGGCGATCCATCCGCATGGCCCAAGCTATGACGGGCCAACTGGCGACTATCCCATCGATGTTGGTCCGACGCGTGTGCCTTCTCCTTGTACTGCTCGCGCTCGGCACCATTCTCTCCGGCTGCGCCACGGCGGATCGTGAAGATTCCGACCTCCCGTGGAATACACCGCAGCCATGGGAAGGCAGCCCGATGATCCCCGGTCTTGAAAGCCGGTAGCGAAACACACGCCCCCTGCTCTTCTCTGTTCCTCTTCCGATTCCGTCGTCGATTTTCGGGGCACGAAAAACCCGCCTGTCTTTCGACAGGCGGGTTTCGTCTTTGAACTCAGTCAAACGTGCGGATCAGCGCAGACCCATCTGGATCATCTTCTCGGCGATCTGGATGGCGTTCAGCGCGGCACCCTTCCACAGGTTGTCACCCGCGACGAACAATGCCAAGCCGTTCTCCACACTGCTATCCTTGCGGATGCGCCCCACCAGCATCTCGTTCTTGCCCGAGCACGCGATTGGCGTCGGAAATACGGAGTGGGCCAGATCGTCCACGACACGGACGCCTTCGGCGCACGACAGAATCTCACGGGCGCGTTCCGCACTGATCGGCTTTTCAAACTCGACGTGCAACGCCTCGCTGTGACCGTTCAACACGGGCACGCGTACGCAGGTTGACACCACGCGAATCGACGAATCGCCGAGGATCTTGTGGGTCTCCCTCTTCAACTTGACCTCTTCGGTCGTATAGCCCGGCTCGTCATCCTTCGCACTGCCGATCTGGGCAATGACGTTGAAAGCAATCTGGCAGGGATAGACGGATCTCGTGATCTCGCGACCCTCAGCCCATGCACGAACCTGATCCTGCAATTCCTTCACCGCGGCGCTGCCGGTGCCCGACACAGCCTGGTAGGTGCAGCACACAATCCGACGGATCTTCGCTTCCTTGTGCAGTGGCGCCAGCGGCATCAGCGCAATCGCCGTGCTGCAGTTTGGATTTGCAATGAGGCCCTGGTGATTCCTCAACGCCTCGGCATTGATTTCGGGGACCACGAGCGGAACCCGTGGATCCATGCGGAAATCATCGCCGTTGTCGATGACCACGCAACCACGCTGCGCCGCCTCCCACCCAAACGTCTTGGATGCGCCCTTTGAACCCTCGGTACCGGCGAAGAATGCGAAATCCATCCCGGAGAAGGCCTCCGGAGTGGTGGCCTTGACATGATAGGTCTCGCCGTCGATCTCTTCCGGCCGCTCCGACCGCGCCAGGATGGTCAGGTTTGAATACGGGAACTGGCGCTGCTTCAGAAGTCGCACCATCTCGGTGCCGACCGCGCCAATACCCACCACGCCAACATTGTACTTCTTCATGCTCATCGTCCTCTTGCGCTCATCCGTGCCGAAGTCGTTACTCCGCAACTTTCGCAGCCACCAGGTCGCCCACTTCTGTAGTACTATACCCCATCTTGCCGGCTGCCTGACTCTTCATCTTGTTGCCCGTAACATACATGACGGCCGATTCGATCGCTGCAGCAGCCTTCTTCTCGCCCAGCGTATCCAGCATCATCATGCCCGCGCAGATCGCCGCCATCGGGTTGATCACATTCTTACCCGTGTACTTCGGCGCGGAACCACCGATGGGCTCGAACATGCTCACGCCCTTCGGATTGATGTTACCGCCGGCCGCCACGCCCATGCCGCCCTGCGTGATCGCGCCCAGGTCCGTGATGATGTCGCCGAACATGTTGCCCGTGACGATCACATCGAACCACTCGGGGTTCTTCACCATCCACATGCACGTCGCGTCAACGTGGTAGTACTCGCGCTTGATGTCGGGAAACTCCTTCTCGCCCATCTCGTGGAACGCCCTCTCCCACAGGTCGTAGAGGAACGTCAGCACGTTGGTCTTGCCGCACAGCGCCAGGGTCTTCTTCTTGTTGCGCGCGCGGGCCAGTTCGAACGCATAGCGCAGGCAGCGGTCGACCTGGAAACGGCTGTAGACGGCGCTCTGAACCGCCACCTCGTGCGGCGTGCCCTTCATGGTGACGCCGCCGGTCCCCGTGTACGCATCGCCCGAGTTCTCACGCACCACCACATAGTCGATCTCGTCCGGTCCCTTGTCTTTCAGGGGGCAAGGCACGCCGGGATACAGCTTCACCGGGCGCAGGTTGATGTACTGATCCAAGTCGAAGCGAAGGCGCAGGAGAATGCCCTTCTCGAGGATGCCGGGCTTGACGTCCGGATGACCGATGGCGCCAAGCAGGATCGAATCGTACTTCCGCATCTCGTCGGCCGCGGAATTCGGGAGCACCTCGCCCGTGCGAAGATAGCGGGCCCCGCCGAAATCATAGTCGGTGAAGTTCAACTTGAAACCGAACTTCTTCGAGACAGCGTCCAAAACCTTGACGCCTTCACGGGCCACTTCAGGCCCCGTACCGTCGCCGCCGATCACCGCGATATTGTAGCTTTTGCTCATGTGTTCACCTTTCTGAAATCCAACATCCTGACGCCCTGATGCGATTTTTCCAAGGGTTGGAAAATCGCGCTCGAAATTTTCCAACCCTTGGAAAAACCAGCCGGCAGCAGCCTCATGGCGACCCCAACCGGATTCGAACCGGTGTTACCAGGATGAAAACCTGGTGTCCTAGGCCTCTAGACGATGGGGTCACACGCCCTGTCGCCGCCAAATGGCGCGGGCGGTACGATAACAGAAGACGATTGGCGGGCAACCAAAATCTGCCTCGGATTGCCCCCTTTTGCCGAAGGCCTGCATGCGGAAACAGGCCCGGCCAATGCGGCTTGCCCGCACATTGAATATAAGGTAGACCTAGACCGTCCAATCAGGCAGGAGGAGACAAATCATGAATATGAAGTTTGTAGCGTCTGCGAAGATAATGACGGCCGCCGCGCTGGTATTGGGACTCTGTGGTTGCCAGGCTTTCCGGGCATCCACCACCGACCTCAACGTGAATGACCCGGAGCACATGGGCGCCAGCTACGACTATAGCGACATGCGCAAGCTCACGGAAGAGGTCGCCAACGAACTGATCGGCAGCGAATTCCTGATCAAGCAGCAGACTCCGCCCGTCATGGTGGTTGTCGGCGTGCAAAACCGTACATCGGACCACAACGATACCAAGAGCCTGACGGACCGGATTCGCACCATGGTGCTCAAGTCCGGCAAAGCCCAGTTCATCAACGAATCCCGCCGCGACGAGTTGCTGCGGGAACAGGGCTACCAGGCGGCCAATGCCACGAAGGAAACCCAGGTTGCCGTCAGTCGCCAGATGGGAGCGAAGTACATGCTGAGCGGCTCGCTGGTCGAAATGGAATCCCGCTCGCCGCGGCAAGCCCGGCTCTCCCGCCAGGAAATCAAGTACTACAAGCTGACGATCGAGGTCACCGATCTCGAAACCAGCCTCATCGCATGGACCACCGAGAAGGAATTCTCGCGTAAGGCCAGCCTGCCGCTCATCGGCTGGTAAGGCGGCTTCATGAACGCGCGGCGTACCATCGCTTGCCTGCGACTGGTCGGGGCGGCCATCTTGGCCGCCCTGCTGGTCTCGGGCTGCGCCACGCCTGCGCTGGATGCTTCCCGGCACGACTTCTACCAGGGAAACTATGATAAGGCCGAGAAGGAACTCGCCGATATCCCGGCGACGGACAAGGACCGTGTGCTCTATCTCATGGAGCGCGGCACTGTCCGGCAGGCCCGCGGCCGCTACGAGGATAGTTCACGAGACTTCATCGCTGCGTCGGACGGAATCGACAAGCTCGAAACCTACAGCCTTTCAAGAGGCGCATCGAGCATGGTCATCAACGATGCCGTGCAGGATTTCCGCGGCGCACCCTACGAACGATCGTTGCTCCATGCCTTCACCGCAAAGGATTTTCTCGCGCTCGGCAAATGGGACGATGCGGCCGTCGAGGCCCGCAGAATCATCAAGACGCTGGACCCGATGGCCCGCGGTGACTACCCGGAAGATGCCTACTCGCGCTACATGGCAGGCTTCTGCCTGGAACTGATCGATGACCCGTCCAACGCGGCGCTCCAATATCGCAAGGCTGCGGGACTCATGCAGAGCGGATGGATCAACGAGAACACCGGACGGTTCCTGGCTGCGCCACCCGCTGCCGGCGTGGCACCTCGCGAAGCGGCCCCGGCTCACGAACTCGTCTGCTTCATTCTCATCGGCGGTTCGGGATCGGGCTCAAGCTATGCCCACGGCGGTGGGGCTGTTTACGCCACCGTGGAGAACGAAGGCCAGACACTGGGCCGCAGTTACCATCTCTCCGACACGGCAGAACTGGCTTTCTCCACGGAACAGGTGGAGGCCGTCCGCAAGGCGGCCAAGACCGTCGGCCGCGTGCTGGTGAAGGAAGCCATTGCGGAATCGTTCGAGCAGCGCAACAATCCGTTCCTGGCCGATCTCATTCGCTTTGTGATGATCGGCCTGCTGGAACGGCCGGACACGCGGCGCTGGGAAACCCTGCCCAGGCTCCTACAGGTGGCCAGGGTCCCCTGCCCCGCAGGCCTCAAGGCGTTCGACGTGACCTTCCGCAACGCAGCCGGCACGCCGGTTCAGACCCAGCACGTCGTGAAACCCATCAGCCAGCGCGGGAACATCTACGTTTCGTTTTGCCGCGATCTTCCCCTGGCGCCCTGACACCGGGGCCATGATCAACGTTTTGCATCCGCTTGGCGCGGAAGCCTGCCTATCCACGTGTTACGCACAGCGTAGAACCATTCCAGTTCCGGAATGCGAGGCCTCCGATCGGGCGGATCCATGATGACAAGCCGATCTTCGAATCTCATGCGTCGGACCCAAGGTTCATAGGCCCTCGGGTCGCCATAGGTGAGCTGCAGCGTCCGGAGGATGTCGAGATCCTGCTCGGGCATCAGACCGGTTTCGAAGCCGAGAATGTAGCGCCAGGGCGCCTGCGGGTTTTTGAAAAATGTACGGAAGAACACGGCCATCTCACCACTGTAGAGTGTGCCGTTCTCCCCGGGCATCCACTCAGCCAGCCGTGGGTCAGCGGCATCAAGGTATTCGATGGAAAGTGACTTCGTCCAGCGGGCTTGCAGATCGCTCGTCGTTCCGAAGTACAACGCTGCGCAAGCCAGCGCGCAAACCAACAGCCTGCGCGGTGCGTCGATCGGCAGCGATTCAGCCAGGACGCCTTCAAATTCCTGCGCCATCCAGACCATCATCGCAATGAGTCCCCAGTCAACCCAGAATCGTATGACGGCAAG
>ERZ795056.1350-NODE-1350-length-28827-cov-8.626269_pt1 | contig 28827 bp, 21 predicted proteins | sample MGYA00375140_ERZ795056 | MGnify/ENA primary metagenome ERZ795056 (study PRJEB30185, sample SAMN05720227) | activated sludge metagenome | isolation source: Anaerobic digester | place: USA | collected 2015-03-09 ... | reverse complement strand
ACAGGCGCAACTGCGGATCGCGCAGATAGCCGCGCACCGGCACGGAGAGCCCGGGCCCACGCCGCGCACCAATGTCGGCTTGCCGCCGCTGGCGTACACGAACCCGAGGATCAGCGTCTGCTCGCCTGTCCCCACAGGCCCGCGCGCCGAGAGCGCCGCGAACCGGCTCCAGCGCACGGTCAGCGTCGCCGGCGCGGAAGCGATGGCCGGCGACACGGCGTCGCTGATCGCGCAGCGATACTGGTAACCGCCCATGGCGGCCGTCGGCACGAGGACCGACAAGGTGTCTGTCGTCGCGCCCGAGTAGAGCGCGCCGTCGCTCACGTCCGCCCAGGTGAGACCGCCATCCGTCGAGACCTGCCATTGAAGCGACAACGTGAGGGAGCTGTTGGCCGCGACCGTAAAACGCGCCGCCTCGCCCGGCAGCACGGCTTGCCCGGCTGGAGGCGTGGCGACCTCTGGCGGAGGCTGCACCGCAATGCTCAACTGCACGTCACCCACCAATCCGCAGAAGCCATCGACCGCGATTTGATAGGTCGTGCCCGCTTCCGCCCAGAACGCCGTCCGACTGGTTCTGAGTCCCATGAGGCGGTCATCATCATTGCTCGCGACTAGCCGGAGACTTTCGAGCGAGTCGCCCGTGTACACCGCCAGGCGCGTGTCGAACGAGCTGCCGGCCGTACTGATGGATACCGGCCCGCCGTGCGACGCCGTCCAGGACCACCACACCGAATCATGAGCGGCGAGGTCACAATGCGCAGGTTCGCCCTCCTCTTTCGTCGATGGGGTGTTGCTGCCGGTGGCAGAGGCCGGGAGCGCCGGAGCGATCGGTATCCGGTCGGCAAAGCGGTCGTTCGACTGGCAGGTGACCGCCGCGCGTGCGATTCCGGTGGAGTAGCCGCCATCCGAGAAGCGGGACCAGACTTTGTAGTAATAACGGGTGCCGCCGCTCAGCCCGACGTGCGAAACACCCTCCGCGTTGCCCACATAGAGCACGGTGCCACCGCCCGCGAGGGCATCGCCCACCGCGTACGTGCCAGTCGGCGTGCCAAACGCGTCGCTCTCGCTCCACGCGACAAGGACCTCGTCGGCCGCAGCGTTCTTTACCCAGGCGAGGTCGATGGCCGAGCGACTCGCCGCCTTGGCAGACAAAATGGCCGGTGCCGCCGGATCGGACGGGCCCACCCGAAACGTCATCGTCGGGCCAGACGCGCTGAAACCATGGAAATTGGCACCGGAGTTCGACCCGTCCCACCATTGGGCGCCCGGTGTCTCGGCATCGGAAAATGCATTGGTGTAACCATGCGCAGGATTACCCGCGTAATACGGATCGCCGGCATCTCCATAATTGGCGAACAGCTCAAGCCAGCGCAGTCCGTCGGCCTGCATCAGGCTACACTCGTAGTGGCGCTCCGGCGTGCCCGCCTCCTCGTCGTTGTCGCCAGCCTCGTCCACATGCCAGATGCAGACGCCCGATCCGGGAATTCCGGCGTCGAGACCGCTCTTCTGGCGGTTTTCCAAGATGAAATATTCCGTAGCCGCAGGGTCTCCGTTTTTCGGATAGAGGTAAAACGCGTTCTCCCCGGCGCGCACCGTCGCGGTCAGGGCCGCGTCACGCGTGAGCGTGGTAACAGACGACGCCCAGCCCGCCTTGTACTTCAGATAAGCGCAGACCTCGACCGGCGGATGCAGAAGACTCCCCTGTCCCATCAGACACCAGTATCCGACCCCGACGGACTCATAGCCATAATCGTATAGGTCGGGGAACCCGCAGAGCATATGGCCAACCTCATGACAGAAAGTGCCTATGACAGGAGCGCTACCTATCTCACTGAGCTGGTAGCGGTAAACACTCTTCCCATTGTCCAACGCCACCGGCTCTTCGAGCACCCACGAATTAGGCCAGAGACCATAATCCCACACGCCGCTGTGGGCTCCTGCAAACAGGACGCTCACCGCGAGCGCGGTCTGGTCGCCGCCCACATCGAGCGCCGCCAGTGCGGGCAGGATGGCGCTCTCGTAATCGGGATGCGCCTTGAGCGCCGCGAGCACATCCACCACAAGCAGCCGTCCCTGCAGCCCCGCATCCCGTGCCTTATCGTTGTAGTAACTCTTCGGGTGCGGCACGCGGATGTAGGCCGTGACGACGTTGGTAAACGTGAGGCGCCCTCCCGAAACCTCCTCGTAATACCCCTTCACGGAGGAGGCGTTGCCAAACTCCGTAAACTCGTCGCCGTTGAGCAACGCCTCGATCGTCGCCTGCGGGATCGTAGCCTCGTCGTCCGAAAAATCCACGAGCAAGCAAAGTCCCGTCCTGATCCCGGTGGTGGGCTGCTCGGGCGGCGCATACGCCACACCGGCCTTGGCCGCAGCCTGCCGAGCGCCCCCCTGAGCCTTCAGCGCCGCCCAACGCTGGGAGCCTTTCGTCTGCGCATCCCAGAGCCGATGCCGTGCGAGTGCCTGAGCCCGCGCCTCCGCAGGATCGATCCGCAGATGTTTCTCCCCACGTGCGGCGCCACGCCCCACCGCCACGCCTGTGCTGCGCAGCTCGCGCCTGTCGTCGGACAACTCCGCATAAAAATATGCCTTTGCCCCCGGATCGAAAACGACGGTGTAGCCGTCGAGCGTCTCAAACACCGCGTGAAACTCGTCGCCGCGCCCCCACAGCTCGATGGCCGTCCCGTCCGGTTGCGTATAGGCAAACGTCCGCTCAAAGGGCGCCGCCGTCGCCGTGCCGACCAGCGCGCCGAGCCACAGCACGATCACGAGCCCGCCCCATCGCCAGCCCACAGCACCGAGGCACCACCGTGCCGGCCAACATGCGGAAAATGCGGATCGATCTTCAGGGGCGCGTCGGAGGAAATCCATGGGCCGACACGCTGCACATCGCCCCGCGCTTGGCCATCCACGTTTTGCCCCACGCTGGACGTGGCGGCGCATGCGCGCCCCGCGATAGCGCACTCTAAACTCACCCAAAATGCTTCACATTTATCAATCGCCCGACGGGCACCTGCATAGCCTCGAAATACAGACGACATGGCCCGTTGAGCTCTGCACTCGATTCGGCAAACGCATCGAATGAATCAGCAGAACCAATCGTTTGCCGCTTCCCAAAAACACGCCCGGCTTTTCACCGGGCGTGTTTTTGGGAGAAACCCTCTCGCGGCGCGCCGCCGCCAGCCGCCGCTTTACGGCGCCTCGTAGATTTCCACCAGAGCGACGCCGGTCGTGCCGGCGGTACCCTCGATCTGCGCCGTGTAGATGCCCGGTTCCAGCGTCAGCACCAGCGCGGCGTCCTTCGAGCCCGCCGTCAACGCGCCCATGCCCGCCGATTGAAACACCGCCGCCATCTCCGGCGTGCCGTCCCAGTCGTCGTTGATCCCCGCCTGGCTCCACGCGCCCGTCGCCGGATCGAGTTTCCAAACCTGCAGGCGCGGATCGGGCAGCGCCGTCGCCACCGAGCCGGCCAATCCGGGACCCACCACGCGCACGATCACTTTTCTCGGTGCATCGCCCGCGAGCACGAAGCCCGCGATCAACGCCGACTCGCCCGCGCCCACCTGACTGCGCACCGATAGCGCCGACAGCCGGCACGTCCGGTCCTCCAGCGCCGCATCATACGCCTCGGCCAATGCCACGCCCACCGCACCCGCCGCACCGCTCACATGCGCCGTGTAGAGATTGCCCGTCAGCGTCTCCAGCACGGCCGCGTCTTTCGAGCTGCCCGACAGCGGACTCGCGCCCGTCCGCACAAATGCACCGGCGAGCGCCGGCGTGCCGGCCCAGTCGTCGTTGCCCGCCACGTCCGTGCCATCACTCGCAAACAGGCGCAGACGCGGGTCGCTCAACGGCCCGGCCACCGAGTCGGCCAGCCCCGGTCCGACGCCGCGCACCAGCGTGGGTTTGCCGCCCCCGGCATACGCGAATCCGAGGATGAGCGTCTGCTCGCCACCGCCCACGCGCGCACGCGCCGACAGCGCCGCAAACCGGCTCCAACGCACGGTCAGCGTCGCCGCAGTCGACACGAGCTCGGGCGACACGCCATCGGCGACGGCACAACGGTACAAGTAGCCGCCCATCGCCGGCGTCGGCGCGAGCACCGACAAAGTATCCGTGGCCGCGCCCGCGTACATCGGCCCGTCGTTCACCCAGGCCCACGTCGCACCGCCATCGGTCGAGACCTGCCAACCGAAGAGCAACGGAAGCCCGCCCGTGGCCTCAATGGAGAACCGTGCCTCGCCGCCCACCGTCACAGTCTGCCCGGCCGGCGCCGCGGCGATCCGCGGAGCCTCCAGCACCGCGAGGCTCAGCTGCACGCGCCCCGTCTGCCCGCTGTAACCATCGACCGCGATCTGGTACGTCTGACCCGCCTCAGCCCACACCTGCACGCGACTGGAAGTCTTGGGCCAATTCGTGTAGTGCTCGTTCCGCGCCTTCACCTCCAGCCGGCCGGGCGACTCGCCGGTGTACACGGCGACCAGCGCGTCAAACGAGCTGCCGTCGGCGCTCGCCTCCAGCAGACAGTCCGCCGGGGCCGTCCAACTCCACCACACCGAGGCAAACGGCCCCGTTTTCCCGTGCGCAGGCTCGCCGAGCTCAGACGTGGCCACGGCATTGCTGCCCTCCAGCACCACCGGCAGCGCCGACAACACCTCCGTACGATCCGCAAAGCGGTCGTTGGCCGGGCGGGTGCTGGCCGCTCTCGTGATCCCGGCGGAGTAGCCGCCACCGGCGAGCCTCGACCAGAGTTTATAGTGGTAACGTGTCCCGGCCGCGAGCCACTTGTGGGCAATGCCACCGGCCGTGCCCGAATGGAGCACCGTGCCGCCGCCCGCGATCGTGTCGCCCGCCGCATACGCGCCGGCCGGCGTGCCAAACACGCCGTCGGCACTCCACGCGAGCAGAACCGCGTCGCCGCCCGCGTTTTTCGTCCACGACAAATCGATCGCCGAAGCGCTCGCCGGCTCGGCAAACAGGAGGGCCGGATCCGAGGGATCGGCCGGGCCGATGCGAAAGGTCATGGTGGCACCGGAGACGCTGAAATCGCTGAAATGGGCACCGGAAGCCGTGCCATCCCACCATCGTGCAGAGGGCGTGTCGGCATCGGAAAACGCGTTGGTGTAGCCCGAGGTCGGGTTGCCCGCGTAGTACGGATCGCCCTCGTCACCGTAGTTGACATTGCCCTCGATGCTCCGGCGTCCGTCGGCCTGCACCAGGCGGCATTCGTAGTGCTCGTCGGGCGTGCCGAGCTCATTGTTGTTGCTGCCCGCTTCGTCGACATGCCAGAGGCAGACGCCCGAGCCGGGCAGACGCGCATCGAGACCGGAGCGATGCCGATTCTCCACGATGAAATACTCGGTGGCTGCCGGGTCTCCGTTTTTCGGATAGAGGTAAAACGCATTCTCGCCGGCCCGCAGGGTCGCGGTACCCGCCGAGTCATGGGCCAACACGGTGACCGACGAGGTCCAGCCTGCCTTATACTTCAGATAGGCGCTGACCTCCACCGGCTGGGTGAAGAAGCTGCCAGTGCTCATCAGGCACCAGTCCCCCGCCCCCATCGACTCAAAGCCGTAATCGTACAAGTCGGGGAATCCGCACACCATGTGCCCGACCTCGTGGCAGAAGGTACCGATGCCGGGCGAGCTGCCGAGGTCACTGAGCTGGTAGGAGGAAACATGCATCCCGTTGCCAAGCGCCACCGGGACGTCGAGCGCCGACGCCTGCCCCCATAGGCCGTACGCCCACACGCGGCTGCCTGCGCCGGCAAACAGCAGACTGGTCGCGAGCACGCCCCCCTGGCCATCCACATCCAGCGCCGCCAGTGCGGGCAGGATTGTGCTCTCATAATCGGGCCGCGCCTTGAGCACGGCGAGGACATCGCCGAGGAGGAGTTGCCCCTGCACAAACGCGTCCTTTGCCTCATCGTTGTAGTAGCCCTTCGGGTGCGGCGCACGGATGTAGGCCGTCACGATATTGGTAAACATGAAATGCCCGCCCGAGACCTCCTCGTAATACCGTTTCACCGAGCACGGGTTGCCAAACTCGGCAAACGTATCGCCGTTGAGCATCGCATCGACCGTGGCCTGCGGGATCGTCGCCTCGTCGTCCGGGAAGTCCACCAGCAGGCAAAGCCCCGTCCTGGTCCCGGTGGTGGGCTGCTGGGGCGGCGCCAGAGCCACACCGTCCCTCGCCGCAGCGAGACGGGCGCGCCCCTGGGTCTTTAGCGCCGCCCAGCGCTGCGAGACCTTGGTCTGCGCATCCCACACCCGATGCCGTGCGAGCGCCTGCGCCCGCGCCGCCGCGGGGTCGATCCGCAGATGCTTCTCCCCGTGCGGAGCGCCACCCGCCTGCCCCACGCGCACGCCCGTACTGCGCAGCTCGCGCCCGTCGCCGGACAACTCCGCATAAAAGTATGCCTTTACCGCCGGATCGAAAACGACGGTGTAGCCGTCGAGCGTCTCAAACACCGCGTGAAACTCGTCGCCGCGCCCCCACAGCTCGATGGCCGTCCCGTCCGGTTGCGTATAGGCAAACGTCCGCTCGAAGGGCGCCGCCGTCGCCGTGCCGACCAGCGCGCCGAGCCACAGCACGGCCACGAACAAGGCCCATCGCCAGCCCGCGCACCCGAGGCACCACCGTGCCAGCCAACATGCGGGAAATGCAGATCGATCTTCAGGGGCGCTTCGGAGGAAATCCATGCGCCAACACGTGCACATAGCCCCGCGCTTGGCCATCCACATTTTGCCACACGCCGGGCATGGCAACGCATGCGCGGGCATCCGCGCGCCGCCTCAGTCTCCGAACTCGTGGCGAGCCCCCGCCGCGACCTGCACGCAAGCCTCAGGAAACTCCGCGTTGAGGCGCATGAGCGGGCGGAATCCCGTGCAATGGCAGCAACCTAGCCGGTACGGATGATACCCGCGCAACGCACGGATCGTCTCGTCCATCCGCCGCGGGCTCGCGTTTTCCAGATGCACCCCGCCGAAGATCGCCCGCACCGGCGCATCGTGCGTGAGCCGCGCGATGTGGCGCAGCGTGTTGATCACACCGGAGTGCGCGCAACCACACACCACCACCGTGCCCTGCGACGTCGGGACGTAGAGCGAAAGATCGTCGAGCAACGGATCGGGCTGCGTCATCGCCTCATCGAGAAACAGCGGCCCGCCCGTATCCTCGAAATCCGTCTCGCGCGGCACCTCGCCGGTCGTCCAAATGCCCGGCACGACCTCCGTCGGCTCGGCGGTCACGACCACGCGCCGTCCGCCGGCGCGAAACGCCTCCGTCTCCATGAAGTCCGTGCTCAGCCGGCGACCCTTCGGTTTGCGGTCCGAACCAGAGTAGCGGCGGTCCGTGGCGCGCGGGTGCATGAAGAGCGCCGCTTGCGGAGCCGCGGCCAACGCCTGCTCCAGTCCGCCCACATGGTCGGCGTGCCCGTGGCTGAGCACGATGGCGTCGGCCTGCGAGAGATCGACGCCGAGCCGGCGCGCATTGTTGAGCAACGCCATGCCCTGCCCGGTGTCGAAGAGCACGCGATGCGTCCCGGTATCGAGCCACCACGACAGGCCGTGCTCGCCGAGCACGCCCATGCCGCGCGCGGTGTTCTCCACCAGAAGCGTCAGTGAAATAGCCATGGACCGTCAGGCCGAGCCGATGATCGCGCCGGCGGCGAGCACGAGCGCGCCACCCACGATCACCTGCATCACCGAGCGGAAGAAGGGCGTCTCCATGTACTTCGTGCGCACCCAGGCGATCGCCACCAGCTCGATCGCCACGACGAGGCCCGCGAGGATCGTCGCGATCATGAAGCCGTTGGGCACGCTCGCGGGAATCATGTACGGCAGCGTGTGGCCCACGCCACCCACCGTCGTCATCACACCGCACACGATGCCGCGCAGCCACGGCGAGCCGCGCCCAGAAATCTTCCCGTCGTCGGCCATCGCCTCGGAAATGCCCATGCTGATGCCCGCGCCCAGCGAAGCCGCCAAACCGACGAGAAACGCGTCCTTGTTGCTCTGCGTGGCAAACGCCGCCGCAAACAGCGGCGCCAGCGTCGAGACCGAACCGTCGATCAATCCGGTCAATCCCGGCTGCACATACTGGAGCACGAAGAGCCGGTGATGCACCATCTTCTCCTCGTCGAGCGCCTCGGCGCCGAGGTGCTTCTCCGTGATCACCGCCGCCTTCTTTTCGTGCCCGCGCTCCGCCTCCGCCAGATGCACGAAGAGCTCGCGCAACGCGATCTCAGTCGATTGCGCGGCGGCGCGTTCGTAGAAACCGGCCGCCTCCATCTCCATCACCGCCACCTCCTGGCGCATGCGCTCCAGCGGCAGGCGGCGCGTCAGCCACACCGGCTTGCGGCGGAAAAAGCCCCGCACGTCCTCACGGCGGATCGCCGGCAGGTGCTCGCCGAAACGCTGGCGGTACAGCTCGTACAAATCGGCCCGGTGCCCGCGCTCCTCCGCCGCCATGTCGTCGAAAACGTGCGCCGAGGCCGGAAAGTTTTCCCGGCACTGGTCCGCAAACGTCTGATAGATGCGGGAGTCCTCCTCCTCGTTGGTGATGGCCAGCGCGAGGATCTCGCGCGCGGAGAGTTCGTTGAAATTCAACATGGGCGGAGAGGTTGCAGGGCCGCGCAATCCAGTCAACCGACCGGGGCGACTTTCGCGCGTAGCCTACAGCGAGAACTGTGCCCACGCCGCCCGACTCCGCGCAAGCGCCGATCTTCGCAAATCCCTGGCTGAAATGCAGCGCGATTCCCCCGACCAAGACGACCGGTTCAGCGGTTGACTTTTTGGGCATACGCCAATTTCAAGCGCCCCATGGCCGACGCTCCCACGAAGCCCATTGTTGTCACGATCCTCTCCGGTTTTCTCGGCGCAGGGAAAACCACCCTGCTCTGCCACCTGCTCGCCAGCCAGGACAAGGACCGCGTCGCCGTCCTCGAAAACGAGCTCGGCGAGATCGCCATCGACGACGAGCTGCTCGGCGGCGCCGAGCCCGGCCGCCTGGAAGTCGTGCAAGGCCGCTCCTGCTGCGAAGCCCGCGTCAAGTTCGTCGACCGCCTCCGTGCGATGTCCGAGCGCCCCATCGACCGGCTCTTCATCGAGGCCACCGGCGTCGCCCACCCCGGCATGCTCGCCCACGCCCTCGCCGCCGAAGAAGACCTGCGCGCGCGCTACCGGCTCGACGGCATCGTCACCGTCGTCGATGCCGCGCACGTCGAAGCCCACCTCGGCGAAGATGGCCACGCCACCGAACAGATCGCCTACGCCGACGCCATCCTCGTCAACAAGACCGACCTCGTGCCGGCCGATGCCGTTGCCCCGCTCCTGGAGCGCCTGCGCGAGATCAACGCCACCGCCACCTATTTCACGACCAAGGAAGCCTTCGTGCCCGCCGACCAGGTGCTCAACCTCGGCGGCTTCGACCTCTCGCGCGTCGAGCGCCAGGTGACCGGCTGCCACAGTTTCCACCAAAGCAAGCACCCCACGAAACACGCGCACAAGATCGGCACCGTCGCCCTCGCCATCCCCGGCTCGCTCGACGTGGACCTCTTCCAGGGCTGGATAAACGACTTCGTCTCCGCGCGCACCGAGACGCTCTACCGCGCCAAGGGCATCGTGGCGATCCACGGCCAGGCCGCGCGCCTCGTTTTCCACGGCGTGCACGGGCATTTCCGCGCCGCCTTCGACCGGCCCTGGGGCAAGGAGACGCCCACCTCGCGCCTCGTCTTCATCGGCCAGGACCTCGACCGCGCCGAGATCGAAGAGGGCCTCGCATCCTGCCGCGTGTGATCACGCCGCCGGCGCACCGCCGGCATCCGCACCGGCCCGGCCGCGGGCGCAGGTGACTTTTCGGCAACCGCGCGGAAACGGGCTTTCGTTGCCCGCGCGGACCGCTCATAACCTGCCGCCATGTCCAAGTTATCCCGTCGCGGCTTCCTGCACACCGGCCTCGCCGGCGGCGCACTCCTCCTCGTCCCCACGCTGACCGCGCAGACGACTGCGCCGGCGGCCCCCGCCGCCGCCCGCCGCGCGCGCAACGTCATCTTCCTCGTGAGCGACGGCATGAGCCTCGGCACGCTCACGATGTCCGAGCGTTTCCGCATGCGCCACGAGGGCCGCAGCACAAACTGGATCGGCCTCTACGCCAAGCCCGACACCCACCTCGCCCTCATCGACACCGCCTCGGCCAACTCGCCCGTCACCGACTCGGCCGCCGGCGCCTCCGCCTGGGGCTGCGGCCACAAGGTCAACAACGGCGCCCTCAACGTCGGCCCCGACGGCCAGAAATATCCGACCATCATGCGCCTCGCCCACGCCGCCGGCCTGGGCACCGGGCTCGTCTCCACCGCCACGATCACGCACGCCACGCCCGCCGGCTTCACCGTGCAGGTCGCCAAACGCGCCGAGGAGAGCGAGGTCGCCAGCCAGTACCTCGACATCGGCATCGACGTGCTCCTCGGCGGCGGCTCCAAGTTTTTCGACGCCGCCCAGCGCCCCGACCACCGCGACATGGCCGGCGACTTCGCCCGCGCCGGCTACCAGGTGGTTAACGACGCCGCAGGCCTGCGCGCCGCCAGCCCCAGCGGACGCCTCCTCGGCACCTTCGACGCCGAGCACCTGCCCTTTTCCCTCGACCGCAAATCCGATCCCGCCATCGCCGCCCACGTGCCCACGCTCGCCGAGATGGCGCAAGTTGCCCTCGACCGCCTCAGCGCGCGCCCCGAAGGCTTCGTCCTCCAGATCGAAGGCGGCCGCGTCGACCACGCCGCACACTCCAACGACATCGGCGGCCTGGTCTACGACCAGCTCGCGTTCGACGACGCCGTGGGCGTCGCCATCCAGTTTGCCGCCGGGCGCGACGACACACTTGTGGTCGTCACCACCGACCACGGCAACGCCAACCCCGGCCTCAACGGCTCCTACGGCCCCAACGGCGGCGCACAGGAGTGCTTCGACCGCGTCGCGCATTTCCGCCACACCAACGTCTGGGCGCTCGCCGGCCTCGGCCCCGACAGCACGCTGCTGCAAATCCGCGACCGCGTGCAGGAATCCACCGACATCGCGCTCCAGGACGACGAGCTCCAGCTCCTGCAACACGCGCTGCGCAACGAGCACCGCGAAGGCTACCGCGTGCGCAACGCCCCGCTCATCGCCCTCGGCCAGATCCTCGCCAACTACGTCTCCGTCGGCTGGACCGGCGTGGACCACACGACCGACTTTGCGCCGCTCGCCGCCTTTGGCCCCGGCAGCGAACCCATCGGCGGCCTCATGCAAAACACCGACCTCTTCGGCGTGATCACCCGCGCCCTCGACCTCAAAGCGTCCTGAGCGACACACCGAGGGCCGCGCCCACAAAAAAGCGCCCGCCGGAGACGACTCCGAGCCGGGCGCCGCAAGCGAACGCGTTTAGCGTTTCAAAGTCTGTTCGAGCAGCTCCGCGCCGAGCCCGACGCACGACGGGCACGGGAACTTGAGCTCCTGCTTGAGCACGCGGCACTGCGTGGCGCCGGCTTTCGCGCGGAACGCCTCGCGCAACTGCGCCGCCGACTCCGGCGCGCACTGGCACGCCGCGTAGAGCGCGCCGCACTCGCCCTCGGGCGCACGCCCGCCACCAAACGCCCGGTACTCCGGCACGGAGAGCGCGCGATCGCCGGTCTTTGCCTGGTACGCATGCAGGACGGCCTGCGCACAGTTCAGATTGTCGGGCTGGGCGTGAAAGACGCGGGTGGCTTCTTGCTTCATGGCCGGCATGAGAAAGCCCCCGCCCGCCGACGCGAGCCCGGATTTTACGACCTGGCTGAAGGTGAAGTCGGCGCTTGCCGCTGGCCGACGTTCGCCATCCTTTCCCGACGATGCCCGCGACACAGATCAGTTTCCTCGATCAGATCACGGGCACAATCGCGCCACCCGATAGCGGCCCCATTCGCGCGCCCGAAAACGCCAGCGAAGCGCACCAGACACTCGACGCCGACGCCCGTGGCGAAGTGTTCACGCGCGCCGAAGTGGTCACGTTTATGCTCGATCTCGCTGGGTACGACGAGGCGACCGACCTCGGCGCCCTGCGCGTGCTCGAACCCTCCGCTGGAGACGGCGCGTTCGCGGTACAAGTTGTCACCCGGATGGTTCGTTCCTACCTAAAACACGGCGGACGGCAGACGGACGCGTTTGCCCGATTGCAGCACGGACTGAGAGCGGTGGAGGTGTACGAGAAGAATGCGCGCCACCTGCACACACGTCTCGCCCAAGCCGCGCTGGCCGCCGGGCTCGATGAGGCCACCAGCGAACGGCTGGCTGCGGCATGGATCGTAGTGGGGGATTTTCTGCAAGTCAGGCTCGACGGCCCATTCGATCTGGTGGTCGGCAATCCGCCCTACGTCCGGCAGGAAAGCATTCCCGAGTCGCTTCTGGCGCTCTACCGGCAGCGATTTGCCACACTCTACAACCGCGCAGACCTCTACGTCTTGTTTTACGAACGTGGGCTGCAACTGCTCAGCCCCACCGGGAAACTCGTTTTCATCTGCTCGGACCGCTGGATGAAATGTGCCTATGGCAGGCCGCTCCGGGTCATGATCGCCGACCAGTTTCATCTCGCGGCGTTTGTGGATATGGTCGGCACTCCGGCATTCACCTCTGAGGTCATCGCCTATCCGGCCATCACGCTCATCACGCGCCGGATCACTGAAGAGAAAAGCACGCTGGCGGCGTTTCGTCCGTCGCTCGAACCGGGCCATCTCTCGCGTCTGGCCGCCGCATTTGCCACCGGCAAGCCGTCCACTCGCCTAGGCGTGCACCGGCTCGACTCGGTGGCTGCCGGCACAGCCCCCTGGCTGCTCGACGCCAGCGATACCCTGCCCCTCGTCCGCGCGCTGGAGCAACGCCTCCCCATCATCGAAGAGGCCGGATGCAAGGTGGGCATCGGCGTGGCGACCGGTTGCGACCGGGTTTTCATCGGCAATTTCGAGGCCCTTGATGTCGAGCCGGAGCGCAAACTGCGTCTCGTGATGGCAGATTGCATCCGCAGCGGGCGACTGGCCTGGGGCGGCCTCGGCTTAGTCAACCCATTCGAGCCGGACGGCACATTGGCGACTCCCGCACGTTATCCGAAGTTCGCCCGTTTTCTCGGCGAGCACGAGACCGCCTTGCGAAGGCGCAACGTGGCGCAGCGAGCCGGCGAAGGCTGGTACCGCACCATCGACCGGGTCTGGCACGACCTCCAATCGACCCCGAAACTGCTCATCCCAGACATCAAGGGGGAGCCCAATGTCGTGATCGATCGCGGCCAATACTACCCGCACCACAACCTCTACTGGATCACCTCCGAAGAGTGGAGTCTCGAGGAGCTCCAGGCCGTGTTGCGCTCCACCATCGCGCGCCTCTTCGTCGCCACCTACTGCGTAAAAATGGCCAACGGGTTTCTCCGCTTCCAAGCCCAGTATCTGCGGCGCATCCGGCTCCCACGATGGGCCGACGTGTCCCCCGACCAGCGCGCAGCCCTTCGCGCCGCCGTTTCGCGTCTCGATCAAGAGGCCATCGATCAGGCCACCTGCGACGTTTATGGACTGGAGGCCGGCGACATCGCCATCGTACAGGAGTTCAGAGCATCTCATTACGCAGCACGAGGCACGCAGGACCAAGCAACGATCCAAGAGAAAAGACCTCGGACGCCGAGGCGACCTCACCGATGGCCGGCACCTCGCGACATTCGTCTCGAGTCCAAGCATTCCGAAGATATGAGAAAAGTCCCGGCATAGGTCGCCTGTGGGAAGAAGTTTGCGCCCTTACCTAAGGCAGGCCTCACCACCACGCACCGTTGCCTCGGGCAAGCCGCCTCGCCACCGTTCAACTCATGTCACCAGACGTCCAACCCGCCTCGCCCTTCCGCCTCGATTTCGGAGCGATTGATGCAGGCTGGATCGAGGCCACGGCGCAACTCGGCGCAACGACGATCAAAACCCAGGCATCCTATCTGGGCGAACCGCTCACCGACTGGATCACAGCCTGCCTCGATCTGAAAAATGACGCGGCGTACAATTACCCCACATCTGCCGACCCCGCCCGAAAATACGTGGACTGGAACAACGAGCCGTCCGTCCATCGTTTCATTTTGGAGATCTCCGACGCCTCGCTGGCTGTGAAGATCTCGTGCATCTGGGCAAGCGACCCTCCACCTGGCCAATGGGAACGCCATGACGAAGACTGCGGATGGATCGTCATTCCATGGGCGGACTTGGCGGCGGAAACCTGCCGCGCCGCCCGCGTCGTCTACCGTCGCTACGGCCTGCGCCGCTATGGCGACGCATGGATCGGCGCCGAATTTCCCGCCGGCAGACTCCTCGCGCTGCACGCGCTGCGCTACGGCGAGGGACTGTTCGCCCGCTTCCCGACCGAACACGATCTTCTCTCCTGCGAGGACATTTCCTGTCCGTAAGCGCCCTGCCGTATGAGCCGGTTTCAACTCCAGATCGCCAGGAAGCACGAAGCCATCGTGGTCGACGGCGACAGCGTCTGTAGCTATGCCATCGACTACCGCGCACTGGTGAGGTCCGCCCAAGCGTCAGGCTGCTACTTCATCTTCACCTGCGGATGCGGCGAGCCGGGCTGTGCCGGCCTTCAAGCGCCCATCGAGGTCGAGCACCGCGACGACCAGATATTCTGGCACATTACCGATCCGGAGCCGGAACGGTGGTTTTCCTTCGGCAAAGACCAGTATCGGGAGGCCATCGAAATGGGGCTCTCCGACATCCTCGCCATCCTGTCGCCCAATCGGCCGGACAGTTGCTTCGGCCCATACGGTTCCACGAGGGCCGGATTCATCCAGATGCACGCCGAGATGCAGCGCCTCCGCGCCGGGCCTCCGCACCACCAAGCGCCAGCCTCATCGTAGCCTGCCCGCGACGACGATTCCCGCGCTTGCGGAGCGGCCCACGAGCCAGCACGCTCGGCCCCCACCCATGCCTCTCCCCGACTCCATCCGCGACCGGATCGAGCTCTTCGCCCGCAACGAGGAGCAATACCGCGATCCTTCCTACAAGGAGGCTCAACTCCGCCAGGAGTTTCTCGACCCCTTCTTCGCGGCGCTCGGCTGGGACATGGAAAACAAGGCCGGCCATGCCGAGCCCTACAAGGACGTCATCCACGAGGACGCCATCAAGATCGGCGGCGAAACCAAGGCCCCCGACTACTCCTTCCGCATCGGCGGCAACCGCAAATTTTTCGTCGAGGCCAAGAAACCCGCCGTCCTCATCAAGGACGACCCCGCCCCCGCCTACCAGCTCCGCCGCTACTCCTGGTCTGCCAAACTCCCGCTCGGCATCCTCACCGACTTCCAGGAGTTCGCCATCTACGACACCCGCATCCGCCCCGCCGTAGGCGACAAGGCCCAGGCCGCCCGCCTCTTCTACTGCACCTTCCGCGACTACCCCGAGAAGTGGGACGAGCTCGCCGGCATCTTTTCCAAGGAGGCCATCCTCCGCGGCTCCTTCGACAAATACGCCGCCTCCACGCGCGGCAAACGCGGCACCGCCACCGTCGACGACTCCTTCCTCGAGGAGATCGAGCGCTGGCGCGACCTCCTCGCCCGCCACCTCGCCCTGCGCAACGAGTCCCTCACCCAACGCGACCTCAATTTCGTCGTCCAGCGCCTCATCGACCGCCTCATCTTCCTGCGCATCGCCGAAGACCGCGGCCTTGAGCCCTTCGGCCAGCTCCAGGCCCTCACCGCCGGCAACCACCTCTACCCGCGCCTCTGCGAGATATTCGAGCGCGCCGACTACCGCTACAACTCCGGCCTCTTCCACTTCGAAAAGGATACCGACTGCACCGAGTCGCCCGACCGCCTCTCGCTCCGACTCCAGCTCGACGACGCCCCGCTCAAGGACGTCATCAAAAACCTCTACTACCCGGCCAGCCCCTACGTCTTCAGCGTCATCCCGGCCGATATCCTCGGCAGCGTGTACGAGCGCTTCCTCGGCAAGGTCATCCACCTCACCGAAGGGCACCGCGCCCGCATCGAGGAGAAACCCGAGGTGCGCAAGGCCGGCGGCGTTTACTACACGCCCACCTACATCGTCGATTATATCGTCCGCCAGACCGTCGGCACCCTCGTCGCCGGCAAAAGCCCGAAGCAGATCGAGAAACTCCGCGTGCTCGATCCCGCCTGCGGCTCCGGCTCCTTCCTCCTCGGCGCCTATCAATTCCTCCTCGACTGGTACCTCGACTACTACGTCAGGAACGACCCCGCCAAATGGGCGAAGCAGAAACCCGCCCGCCTCTACGAACCCGCGCCCAACGCCCACGGCATCGGCAAAGGCTCCGGCAACTGGCAACTCACCACCGCCGAGCGCCGCCGCATCCTCCTCGCCCATATCCACGGCGTCGACATCGACGCGCAGGCCGTCGAGGTCACCAAACTCTCGCTCCTGCTCAAAGTCCTCGAAGGCGAGGCCCGCGAGACGCAGGGCCGCACCCGCGAGATGAGCGCCGTGCTCCCCGACCTCGGCAAAAACATCCGCTGCGGCAACAGCCTCGTCGGCCACGATTTTTACGCCCAGCCCGACCTCCCGGAGCTCGACGACGAGGCCCGCCTCCAGCTCAACACCTTCGACTGGGCCGAGGGTTTCCCCGAGATCATGCGCGCCGGCGGCTTCGACGCCGTCATCGGCAACCCGCCGTATGTGCTGCTTCAAGATCAGCTCCGGGATGACGCTCAACTCCAGTACTTCCGCTCACGGTTTTCCGTCACCTCGTTCAAGGTCGACACCTATCATCTCTTCATCGAGCAATCCGTCAGGAAACTCCGAGCAAATGGGCGGATCGGCCTAATTACGCCGGCAAATTTCCTGACCAACAACCACCTGAAGGAGCTTCGTCGTTTTCTGGTCACAGAGTGCCGCATCGAGGCGATTGGCGTGCTCGAAGGGAGCGTTTTCGATGGAGCAAGTGTCGACACCGCCATCATCACATTATCCCGACCTGCGGATACTATATCCGCGTTCCAGATTCGCACATTGCGAGCGAATGAATCGCTGGAGCTAGTGGCGCAGCAGAATGTGTCACCTTCGGCGATTCTTGCGGACAAGAATTTCCTGTTTACGGGAAGCTCATCCGTCGCCGCGAGCGGTGTATGGAAGAAATGCGTTTCGGTAAGCCAAGCGCTGGGCACATTGGCAACCGTGAGCTTCGGGAAGCAACTCCGTGATCGGAAGAAATTCGTCGACGACGTCATCCACGTCTCAGCCCTGGGGCGGGTGCCTCGCACCCATCGCCCTTGTTATACCGGGAAAGACATCAACCGATACTCTGTCCGCTGGGATGGCCTTGCTTGCCTTGATGACGAGCTCGCTCGTTCAGGTGGGTGCTGGGACAGCGAGAAACACACCGCGCGCGGCAAACTTCTGACCAGGCAGATCGGCAAGCGGCCAGAGTTTGGCATCGATGCCCTCGGCTACGACTGCCTGAACACCATGTTTATGGTTGTCCCCATCTCTCAGGGGGGCAGCAACCGCTACCTTCTTGGCATCTTGAACTCACGGTTGTTGCGGTTTCTCTGGGAAGAACGGTTCTGGGACAAGCGTGGGACGTTCCCGAAAATCAAGGGAACGTATCTGAAGGAATTGCCCATCATGATGCCGCCCGACCGCGAGCGCCACGACCGCCTCGTCGAACTGGTTGATCGGATGCTCGCGCTGCACGCCAAGCTCGGCGCGGCACAGTCGCCCGACGTCGAAGACAATCTGCGCCGGCAGATCGCCGCCACCGATCAGGCCATCGACGCCCTCGTTTACCAACTCTACGGACTCACCCCGGAGGAGATCGCGCTCGTCGAGTCCGCCACGGCTCCGCAGGCCGACGCCACGAAAGAACAGTCCTCCGCCGAGGTGTCCAAAACCGTCGCCTACGACGACCAGGCCACGGCTGCCGCCGCCCACTTCCACGTCGAGGAAGAGCCGCCCGCCAAGGAATAAGCCATGCCCGCACGCACCGTCCCCCACCGCGCGTCCCGGCGCCCGCAGCTCGAACGCCGCACGCCGATTGTCGCCCTCGCCGTTGCACGGCAGGTCGTCGAAGAGGTCGCGCGCTACCTCGGAGTCCCCGTGCCGCCGCGCCACGCCGCACGGCTCGCGAGCCGCGCACGCGCCATCTACGCCAGCTCGCCGGCGTTTCGGGCGCGCATCGACGCCCCCGGCGACGCCGGACGCGACTGCCTGCACACCTTCATGCGGCACTGGCTCGCCGCCATCCTGAAAGCCGACCAGCCCGGCCTCTACGACCAGCTCCCGGCGAGTTTCTCCATCGGCAAGCCACTGCCCGCATCGCAGCACCTCTCGCCCGAGGCGCGCCTGATGTTCTTCTGACCGCAGGGCCGCAAAACGCACACGCACCGGCAACGGCCGGCCGCCGTTCGTGCCGATTCGTGAACATTCGTGGACAACGCGCGGGAGGGCGTCACCCGGCACGCGCGACCAGGCGTCAACCGTTGGCGCAGTGGCAGCCGCCTTCGCCGTGATCGTGGTCGTGGCACGCGCCTTCATGGCTGTGTCCGCCCGCGCAGGCGTTGGCCCCACCCCGGAGAAACCCGTGCGCGCACGCCTCGGCGATCTTCTCCGGCGTATCGCCGGCGATGCCGGCCAGCACCTGCACGCCGCACTCGCGCATGCGATTGGCCGCGCCGCCACCCATGCCGCCCACCACCAGCAGCGATACCCCAGCGGCGGCGATTTCCTCCGGCCAACTGCAAGGCGTGGGCGCCTTGGGGCGCAGAAGTGACTTGGCGCCAACGGTCTTGGCGGCCAGATCGATCTCGTAAATGGCGAGGTTAAACGCCGCGCCATAGTGGGTGGCAAACGTGCCCTCGTCGGTCAGGGGAATCGCGATTTTCATGGTGTTAAAAGTGGAAGCGGCGGCATCGACGAACCGTGCGCCAGAGTGACTGGCTTCGTGACCGCCTTATTTCAGGCACAAGCCCATTATCCGGGTGCCAGGGCAAGCTTCCAAACACGCATCCGCCGAAAACCCGAGGTGGGCGCCCATCTCACCCGAACTTCGCGTTGCACGGGGGCCGGAGCCAGCTTCAGCTTGGGGCATGGCTTCAGCCTTGTTGGTTTTGCAATCGGTCGAGTTTGCGCATCCGGGAATGACGGCACCGTTGTTCACGGACCTGACCGTGCAGTTCCCTGCCGGCTGGACGGGCATCGTCGGCCCCAATGGCGCAGGCAAGACCACCCTGCTGAAGGTCGCCACGGGCGAGCTCGCGGCGCAGAGCGGCACCGTGCAGCGGCAAGGCCTGGCGCTCTACGTGGCCCAGCGTACGGACGAGCCACCGGAGTTTTTCGAGGATTTCATCTGGGCGCCCGACGCCGCCGTGCTCAAGGCGCGGCTGCACGTGGGCGATGACTGGCCGGAGCGCTGGGCAACCTTGAGCCACGGCGAGCGTAAACGCGCGCAGATCGCGGTCGCCCTCTGGCGCGAGCCGGCGGTGCTCGCCCTCGACGAGCCGAGCAACCACATCGATGCCGAGGCGCGCCGGCTGCTCTGGTCGGCGCTCGAGGACTTTTCCGGCATCGGGCTGCTCGTGAGCCACGACCGCACCCTGCTCGACGGTCTGTGCTCGCAGTGCCTGCTGATCGATCCGCCGGAGGCGGTGCTGCGGCCCGGCGGTGTGACGGAGGCGATGGAGCAGCAGGAGCGCGAGGAGACGTTTGCCCAGGGCGCCAACGATGCCCTGCGCCGCACGGCCAACCGGCTCCAGGCGGAGGCGCAGCGCCGCCGTGTGATCGCGGACCAAAAGGCCTCGGCGGCACGCGGCTCCAAGCAAAAGAAGATCCCGGCCAACGACCACGACGGACGCGCGATGCGCAATCTCGCCAAGTTGACCGGCAAGGACGCCTACGCGGGCAAACTCGCTGCGCAGATGAACCAGCGCGCAAACAAGGTGGCCGCGCAGCGCGCCGAGATCGCCGTGAAAAAGCGCTACGAGACCGGCATCTGGGTGGATGGCGCGTCGTTCATGCCGCGGGATTTTCTGCTGCGCGTGCCGGCGGGACGGCTGCCGCTCGGCGGCGGGCGCACGTTGCACTTTCCCGATCTGGCCATCGGCGGCACGAGCCGCATCGCGGTGAGCGGCGCCAACGGTCTCGGTAAAAGCACGCTCGTGCGCCATCTGCTCGGCCAGTTGCAACTGCCGGCGGAAAAGGTGGTGACGGTGCCGCAGGAAATCTCCGCCGACGATTCGCGCGCGCTGCTCGAATCGGTCAAGAATCTGCCCAACGACGAACGCGGACGCGTGATGACGACAATCAGCCGCCTCGGCTCGCGGCCGGCGAGGTTGCTGGAGAGCGCACTGCCCAGCCCAGGCGAGGTACGCAAGCTGCTCCTGGCGCTCGGCATCGTGCGCGGCCCGCACCTCATCGTCATGGACGAGCCGACCAACCACATGGACCTGCCCGGCATCCGCTGCCTCGAAGAGGCGCTGGCGGACTGCCCCTGCGCGATGCTGCTGGTGAGCCACGACGAGGCGTTTCTCGAAAAGATCACACAGACCGACTGGCTCCTGACGGAGGATGCCGCCGGCGACACGCAGTTGGAGATCCACGCGGCACGGTGAGCCCCCCGGGCGCGGTTTCTGCGTTGCGTGTTTCGGGCATACGCCCATCAGAAACGTCGCAACACGTACGTTCCATGGCCCGCCCAACCTGCCCCCGACGAATCACCCACAGCCCCCGCGCCACGTACTACAAGCCCGCGGGCATCCCGTTGTGCGAGTTGCGAGAGGTCGAGCTCGGGGCCGACGAGCTGGAGGCGATCCGCCTCGCCGACGTCGAAGACCTGTACCACACGGAGGCCGCCGCGCGCATGGGGGTGTCGCGCCAGACTTTCGACCGCATCGTCCTGCGTGCGCACAAGAAGATCGGCGCCGCCTTGGTCAACGGCCAGGCCCTGCGCATCCAGCCCGTCGGGCAACCAGCCACAGCCGGCGCCTGAGCCGTGCGCGTCCCGCGCGTGAGCGTCCAGACGGACCCGCTCAGCTCTTTTTAAACGCCTCGGCCTGGGCGGCCAGGCGTTTTTCGATGCTGCCGCACACCAGCTCGCACAGCTGGAAAATCGACGGGTCTGCGATCGAGTAGAAGACCTGCAAGCCCTCCTTGCGCCGCTGGAGCAGGTGCGCCTCCGTCAGCGTTTGCAGGTGCCGGGAGATGTTGGCCTGCGTGCCACCCGCTGCCTCGGCCAGCGCCGTCACGTTCTTCTCGCCATCGAAAAGCGCCTGGATCAGGCGCAGCCGCATCGGCTCCGACAACACAGCAAAACGCCGCGCCACCAGCTCCAACGCGCCTTCCGTCAACGGGGATTTCTTTCCTGCCATGCCCGCCAGCGAACAGGCGCTTGACATTTTTTCAATCATAAAACTATTTACGCATATACTCATTAATAAGACAAGCCCATGACCACTGAATCCTACATCCGCATCCTCGCCGGCACCGTCGTTCTCACCGGGCTCGCCCTCGGCCACTGGGTCAACGAATGGTGGCTGCTTCTCTCCGCCTTCGCCGCGCTCAACCTCATCCAGTCCGCCTTCACCGGCTTCTGCCCGCCCGAAATCCTCCTGCGCAAACTCGGCGTGCCCTCGCGAGGCTGCGGTTGCGCAGCCCCCAAGGATCGCCAAGCTCCCTGACGCCCAAGCCCCCAACCCCTTCGCCATGCGCCCGCTCGTCCCGCTTTTCGCCTGCGTCGCCACCCTGCTCACCGCCACCGCCCTCCACGCCGAGGTCTGGACGCTCGACCGCGCCCTCACCGCCGCACGCGAGGGCAATCCCGACGCGCGCATCGCCCGCCTGCGCATCGAAGGCGCACAGGCCGTCGAGCAACAGGCCCGCGCCGCCTGGCTCCCCCAGCTCTCCGTGCAGGGCGGCTACTCCGCGAGTAACCGCTCCATGCCCGCCTTCGGCTACATCCTCAATCAGCGCGCCTTCACCTGGACCACCGATTTCAACCACCCAGGCACCATCGACGACCTCAACGCCACCGGCACCGTCGCCTACAATCTCTACAGCGGCGGCCGCGCCTCCGCCCACCGCGCCGCAGCCAAGGCCGGCGCCCAAGCCGCCGAGCACGACGCCACCGCCATCCGCCAGCAGTTGGAGACGGCCACCGTCCGCGCTTATCTCAACATCCGCCAGGCCCGTGCCGCAGCCGACGCCCTCGCGAGCGGCGTGCGCGCCTACGAGGCCGCCGTCGCCGTCGCCCAGGCGCGTTTCGACGCCGGCCAGCTCCTCAAGGCCGATCTGCTCAACCTTGAGGTTCAACTCGCCCAAACCCGCGAAACGCTCTCGGCCGCGCGCCACCAAGCCGCCCTCGCCGAACGCGCCTTCCTCTTCGTCCTCGGCCGGGAAAAAGCGACCGACGGCGTCGAGTTGCCCGACGACGACCCCGCCTTCGCGCGCCTCGTCGCGCCGACGACCTACGATCCCTCCCGCCGCCCCGAGCTCGCCGCGATGGAGGCCCGCGTGCGCGCCGCCGAAGCCATGGTCCGCGCCGCCCGCAGCGGCCGCCAGCCCACCGTCAACGCCTTTGCCAGCTACGGCTACGACCACGGCTGGCAACTCAACGCCCACGCCGATGGCTGGACCGCCGGCGTCGCCGTGGAGATGAACCTCTTCGACGGAGGCCAGACCTCCGGCAAAATCCGCCAGGCCCAGTCCGAGCTCGCCCAAGCCCAGGAGCAACGCCGCAAACTTCAGCTCGGCCTCGCACTGGAGGTCGAGCAGGCCCGCCTCGCCCACGCCGACGCCACCGAGCGCCTCGCCGTCAGCGCCCGCGCCGTCGAGCAAGCCGAGGAAAGCGCCTCGCTCAGCCGCGCCCGCTTCGAGCAAGGCGCTCTCCTTTCCGCCGACCTGATCGGCGTCGAGACGCGCCGCCTCGAAGCCATCGTGCGCCACGCCTCCGCCACCGCCGATGCGCACCTCGCGCTCGCCGATCTGCGTCGCGCCCTCGGCCTTCCCCTTTTCGAATAACCTCCAGCCCTCCCGCACCATGAACCCACGCCACCTTCTCCCGCCCCTGTTCGCCGCCGCGCTGCTCGCCGGCTGCTCCCGCCACGAACGCCCAGCCGCCGCCACACTGCCGCCGGCCCAGGCCCGCGTCGTCGCCGTGCAGGCCGCCACGCTCCCCGTTTACACCGAGCTCACCGGCACCGTGCGCCCCGTCGAGCGCGCCACACTCTCCGCCAAGATCATGGGCGCCGTCGCGGAAATCCCCGTGGCCCTCGGCCAGACCGTGGCGGCCGGCGACGTACTCGCCCGCCTCACCGCCGCCGAGATTCCCGCGCGCGTCGCCCAGGCCCAGGCCGGCCTGAATCAGGCGCAACGCGACCTCGCCCGCGAACGCGAGCTGCTCGCCAAGGGCGCCAGCACCGCCGACCTCGTCCGCAGCCTAGAAGACCGCCTCGCTGGCGCGCTCGCCCAACTGCACGAAGCCGAGGCCATGCGCGACTACACGACCATCCGCGCGCCCTTCGCCGGCGTCGTCGCCCGTAAACTCGTCACCGCCGGCGATCTCGCCGCGCCCGGCCAGCCGCTCCTCGAAATCGAGGGCACCGGCGCCTTCGAGATCGAGCTCGGCATCCCCGATTCCCTCGCCGCCACACTCGCGCCCGACGCTGCGCTCGCCGTCACGATTCCCGCCAGCGGCCTCACCTTCCGCGCGCCGCTGCGCGAGCTCTCCTCGGCGGCCGACGCGCTCGCCCGCACCGTCACCGCGAAACTCTCCGTGCCGGCCGACGCCAAAGTCCGCTCCGGCCAGTTTGCCCGCATCCAGGTGCCGGGCACGCCGGCGCCCGCGCTGCTCGCGCCCGCCAGCGCCGTCAGCCGCCTCGGCCAGATGGAGCGCGTCTTCGCGCTGCGCGACGGCCACGCCGAGATGCGCCTCGTGAAAACCGGCGCCACGCGCGACGGCCAGGTTGAAATCCTCTCCGGCCTGAGCGCCGGCGACCGCATCGTCGCCACGCCGCCGGCCACCCTGCGCGACGGTCAGCCCGTGGAGGTCCGCCCATGAGCCACGCCCCGGAAGACGGCGGGTATCGCCCGCAAGGCATCGCCGGCAAGCTCGGCGCGATGTTCATCAACTCGAAGCTGACGCCCATCGTCGTCATCGCCTCGATCCTGCTCGGCCTGTTCGCGGTGTTCATGCTGCCGCGCGAGGAGGAGCCGCAGATCAAGGTGCCGATGGTCGATGTGTTCGTCGGCATGCCCGGCGCCACGGCGCTGGAGGTGGAAAACCGCGCCACGCGCCCGATGGAGAAACTGCTCTGGGAAATCCCCGGCGTGGAGTACCTCTACTCGACCTCCAGCCCCGGCGGCATGATGTCCGTCGTGCGTTTCAAGGTCGGCACCGATCTGGAGGCCGCGCTCGTGCGCCTCAACCAGAAGCTCCAGACCAATTTCGACCGCATCCCGCCCGGCGTCAGCACGCCGCTGGTCAAGCCGCGCACCATCGACGACGTGCCGGTGCTCGCGCTCACGCTGCACAGCGCCACGCACGACCACCTCGCGCTGCGCCGCCTCGCCGCCCAGCTCGACGACGAGATCAAATCCATCCCGCAGGTCGCCGAGACCACGCTGATCGGCGGCGTGCGCCGCGCCGTGCGCGTGCAACTCGATCCCGCCGCCCTCGCCGCGCGCGGCCTCAGCGCCACCTCGCTCGTCCCGTCGCTCCAGGCGGCCAACCGCCAGCTCAGCGCCGGCTCGCGCCCGTTTGCCAACACCGAGACGTTGCTCGAAACCGGCACGTTCCTGCGTGACGCCGCCGACGTCGGCCAGGTTGTCGTGGGCGTTTATCAGGATCGCCCGGTCTACCTGCGCGACGTCGCCACGATCGCCGACTCCGCCGAGGAGCCCGCCAACTACGTGTTGCACCTCGCCAGCGAAGGCGCGCCCGAGGCCGCCGTCACGCTCTCGCTCGCCAAGCGCCCAGGCGCCAACGCCATCGACGTCGTCAACACCGTGCTCGCCAAGGTCGACATGCTCCGCGGCACGCTGCTGCCCGACGACGTGACGGTGACGATCACGCGCGACTACGGCCACACCGCCGCCGAAAAGAGCAACGAGCTGCTGCTGCACATGGGCATCGCCGTCTTCGGTGTGGCGCTGCTCATCCTGTTTTTCCTCGGCTGGCGCGAATCGCTCGTCGTGCTGCTCGCCATCCCCTCGACCCTCGCGCTCACACTGCTGGTGTTCTACCTCTACGGCTACACGCTCAACCGCATCACGCTCTTCGCGCTGATCTTCTCCATCGGCATCCTGGTGGACGACGCCATCGTGGTCGTCGAAAACATCGTGCGCCACGTGCGCCTGCCCGGTGCGGAGAAAAAGCCGCTCATGCAAGTCGCGCTCGAAGCCGTCGACGAAGTGGGCAACCCGACCATCCTGGCCACCTGAGCCGTGATCGCCGCGATCCTGCCGATGGCGTTTGTCGGCGGCCTGATGGGCCCGTACATGCGCCCGATCCCGATCGGCTCCACCGCCGCCATGCTCTTCTCGCTGGCGATCGCGTTTACCATCACGCCGTGGGCCGCGGTCCGCGTGCTCAAGCGCCACCTGCCCGCCGCCGGCTCCGCCGCGACCGCGCACGACAACGACCACGCGCCCGACGACTGGTCCACGCGCCTCTATCACCGCGTGATGGAGCCGCTGCTCGACCGGGCTCGCGTGCGCTGGGCGTTTCTCGGCGGCATCGTCGGCCTGCTCGCGCTCGCCGGCGGCCTCGTGCTGATCGGCGCGGTGAAGATCAAGATGCTGCCCTTCGACAACAAGTCGGAGTTCCAGATCGTGCTCAACACGCCCGAGGGCACCACGCTCGAACACACCGCCCGCATCGCCCGCGAGATGGCCGACGCCGTCCGCCGCGAGCCCGAGGTGCGCGACGTGCAGATCTACGCCGGCACCGCCGCGCCGTTTAATTTCAACGGACTCGTGCGCCACTACTTCCTGCGCCGCGGCCCGACCGTGGCCGACGTGCAGGTCAACCTCGTGGGCAAGGGCGAGCGTTCGCACCAAAGCCACGACATCGCCAAACGCGTGCGCCCGGCCGTCGCCGCCATCGCCGCCAAGTACGGCGCGGCGGTCGCCGTCGCCGAGGTGCCGCCCGGCCCGCCCGTGCTCCAGACGATGGTCGCCGAAATCTACGGACCGACCGACGAGAGCCGGCTCGCGCTGGCCACCGCCGTGCGCGACATCATGGAAAAGGCCACGGGCGTCGTGGACCTCGACTGGTACGTCGAGGCGCCGCAGCCGAAGGTCCGCTACGTGGTGGACAAGGAGAAAGCCGCGCTGCACGGCGTGAGCGAGGCCGTGATCGCGCAGACGCTCGCGCTCGCCGCGCAGGGCCAGACGGTCGACCTGTTGCACCTGCCCAACGAACGCGAAGACGTGCCGATCCGCCTGGAGTTGCCCGCCTCGGCCAAGAGCGCCGCGGCCCAGCTCCTCGACCTCCAGGTCCGCTGCGACCTGCGCCCCGGCGCGCCGCTCGTGCCGTTGCGTGAGCTCGTCCGCACCGAGACCACGCTCGGCGAGGCCAGCCGCTACCGGAAGAATCTGAAAAACGTGACCTACGTGACGGCCGACGTGGCCGGCGCGGTGGAGAGCCCGGCGTACGCGCTCTTCGCGATGCACCGCGAGCTCGGCAAACTCGACGCGCGCCAGTTCGGCGGCACCGAGGCCGCGCTGCCGCTCTACCACCTCAACCAACCCTTCGACGACCAGCAGCCCGCGATGAAGTGGGACGGCGAGTGGCACATCACGCTGGAGGTGTTCCGCGACCTCGGGCTGGCGTTTGCCGCCGTGCTCGTGCTCATCGCGATGCTCATGGTCGGCTGGTTCCGCAGCTACGTGACGCCGTTCGTCGTGATGGCCGCGATCCCGTTTTCGCTGATCGGCATCCTGCCGGCGCACTGGGCGATGGGCGCGTTTTTCACCGCCACCTCGATGATCGGCTTCATGGCCGGCGCGGGCATCGTGGTGCGAAACTCGATCATCCTCGTCGACTTCATCGAGCTGCGCCGCTCGCACGGACTGTCGTTGCGCGACGCGGTGGTGGAGGCCGGCGCGGTGCGTTTCCGCCCGATGTTGCTCACGGCGCTGGCCGTCGTGGTCGGCGCGAGCGTGATCCTCGCCGACCCGATCTTCCAGGGACTCGCGATCAGCCTGATGTTCGGTGAAATCGCCTCGCTGCTCATCAGCCGCATGGCCGTGCCGGTCTTGTACTACATGGCCAACCACCATAAATCCGGCGCGTAACCCATGACCATCGCCCAACTACTCATCCTGCTCGTCGCCGGACTGGTCGCACTCGTGATGCTGCGCCCATTGCTCTTCGGCGGGCCGCGCATCACCGCGCTCCAGGCCGCCGCCGAGATCGAGGCCGGCCGCGCCGTGTTGATCGACGTGCGCTCGCCCGACGAGTGGCGCGGCGGTGTCGCCGGCCCGGCCGCACTGCTGCCGCTCGGCGACCTGCGCGGGGCGCGCCGCCAGTGGGCGCCGTTCCTAGCCGAGCATAAAGACAAGACTCTGATCCTCTACTGCGCCTCCGGCATGCGCTCGGGCGTGGCCGCCAGTTTGTTGCGAAAGGAAGGCTACCGCGTGGCCAACCTCGGCGCCTTCACGCGCTGGGGGCAGGCCGGCTTGCCAGTGAAGTAATCATGGCCTCATTGCGGCCATGGAACTCACCGTCGCGCACGATTTCATCTCCGCCGTCCTCCATCGCAGCGAGACCGTCCCGGTGGTCGTCGATTTTTGGGCACCGTGGTGCGGCCCGTGCAAGGTCTTCAAACCCATCCTCGAGAAACTCGCCTCCGAGGCGCGCGGCCACTGGGTGCTGGTGACGGTCAACACGGAGAATTTCCCCGAGCTGGCGCAGCAATTCGGCGTGCGCGGCATCCCCGACGTGAAGCTGTTCTCGAAGGGCAACGTCATCGCGCAGTTCAGCGGCGCGCTGCCCGAGCCGCTCCTGCGTTCCTGGTTGATGGAGAACCTGCCGGCACCCGACCGCCGGCCGGAGGAATTTGCGCAGGACGAACTGGCCACCGGACGGTGGGCCGACGCCGAGGCGACGCTCGCCGGCATCCGCCCGAGCGAACGCACTCCCGCGCAGACCGACCTGCTCGCGCTGGCCCGGGTGTTTCGCCATCCGCAAGGCGCGCTCACCCTCGTGGGCGACCGGCGCACCGCGCACGCCGACTCGGTGCGCACGCTCGCCGGGCTCCTGGCCCTCGGCCCCGACGACCTGCCGGAGTATTCGGCCAAGCTGCCGCTCCTCGCCGGCATCGCCGAGCTGCACGCCGGGCGCCTGCCCGAGGCGCTCCGGTTGTTCATCGCATCGATGGAGGAGAGCGTGCGCTACGCCGACGGCGCCGCCAGCCGCGCCTGCCTTGCCATCTTCACCATCCTCGGCCCGCAGCATCCGCTCACCGAAGAATTCGCGCCCGCCCACCGCCGCACCACGCGTGCCTGAACGTGGGCGACATCGCCGACGCGCCTCAAGATAGGGGCGCTACTGGTTTGCCAAAGGACCCCCGGCCCATTTCGTTCGGCACCGCCGCTCACTGAACCAAGCGCAACTTCACACGACTCCATGGGCTTTTATACGCGTTTCTCCATTCCCACCAACTGCCGCCCCATCACTCCGGAAGAGTCCGCCGAGCTCGTGGCCGAGAAAAAGGCCTTGCTGATCGACGTGCGCGAAACCAGCGAGCGCGTGGAAACCGGCATGGCCGAACCCGCCATCCCCATCGCGATGAGCGAGCTCAACCGTCCCGACAACCGCGAGCTGCTCGGCC
>ERZ795056.1346-NODE-1346-length-28846-cov-20.646695_pt1 | contig 28846 bp, 24 predicted proteins | sample MGYA00375140_ERZ795056 | MGnify/ENA primary metagenome ERZ795056 (study PRJEB30185, sample SAMN05720227) | activated sludge metagenome | isolation source: Anaerobic digester | place: USA | collected 2015-03-09 ... | reverse complement strand
GCGACGTGCCCAGCGCCGTCGTCAGGTTGATGCGCTGCACTTCGCCACCGCTGAGGGTGCGGCTCTGCCGGTCCAGCGTCAGGTAGCCGATGCCGACATCGCACAGGTACTTGAGCCGCGTGCGGATCTCGTCCAGCAGCAGTTTCAGTGCCTCGTCGAGCATGCCGCTGGGCAGGCTGATGCGGTCGAAGAATCGCCGGATGCGGGCTATCGGCAGCAGCATCAGGTCGTGCACCGTCAGGCCGGGCAAGGCCTCCAGCTGCGCGCGCGACCAGCTCACGCCCTGCGGCATGAAGCGCCGCGCGGGTTCGAACACCGAATCGGCATCTTCCTTCGTGCCGAGGCGCCACAGCAGCGCCTCGGTCTTCAGCCGCGCGCCGCCGCACACATGGCAGGGCGTATAGCTGCGGTACTTGGACAGCAGCACGCGGATGTGCATCTTGTAGGACTTCGATTCGAGGTACTCGAAGAAGCGCTTGACGCCATACCACTGCTTGTTCCAGTTGCCGTTCCAGTTCGGCGAGCCGTTGATGACCCAGTCGCGCTGGCCTTCGGTGAGCGCCGACCAGGGCGTGTCGCGCGGGATGCCGGCCTCGCCGCCGTACTTGAGCAGGTCGTCCTGGCATTCCTTCCAGGCCGGCGTCTGCATCGGCTTGATCGCTCCCGAGCGCAGCGTCTTGCGGTGATCGGGGATGACCAGGCCGTAGTCGACACCGATGACGCGGCCGAAGCCGCGGCAGGTGTCGCAGGCGCCGTAGGCCGAGTTGAAGCTGAACAGCGCCGGTTGCGGGTCGGCGTAGCGCAGGTCGCTGTCGGGGCAATGCAGGCCGGTGCTGAAGCGCCACAGATCGGGCTCGCCTTCGTCCTTCAGCGCGTAGACGTTGACACGGCCGCTGCCGCGCTTGAGCGCCATCTCGATCGCCTCGACGGCGCGGACCTTCTCGGTGCCCTGCAGGCGGAAGCGGTCGGCCACCACGTCGAGAAGTGTGCGTGGGCCGGTGGGCGAGGCCACCTCGCGCTGCGCCTGCACGCGCGTGAAGCCGCTGGCCGCCAGCCATTGTTCGATGTCGGCCTCGCTGGTGCCGGCGGGCAACTCGACCGGGAAGGTCACCACGAGACGCGGATCAGCCTCCTTCGTGCGGGCCATCAGCTCCGCGTAGATCGTCTCCGGCGAGTCGTGGCGCACGCGCTGCGCGGTCTGCTTGTCGAACAGCTCGGCGGCACGCGCGAACAGCAGCTTCAGGTGATCGTTCAGCTCGGTCATCGTGCCGACCGTCGAGCGCGAGCTGCGCACCGGGTTGGTCTGGTCGATGGCGATGGCCGGCGGCACGCCGTCGACGCGATCGACCGCCGGGCGGTCCATGCGCTCGAGGAACTGGCGCGCATAGGCGCTGAAGGTCTCGACGTAGCGCCGCTGGCCTTCGGCGTAGAGCGTGTCGAACACCAGGCTGGACTTGCCCGAGCCGCTGGGCCCGGTCACCACCGTCATCTCGCCGGTGCGGATGTCGAGATCGAGGTTCTTCAGGTTGTGCTGGCGGGCGCCGCGGATGCGGATCGTGCCGATGGCGCCGTCCTTGCCGGTCTTGCTGCTGCTGTCCATGGGCCTCCAGGGCGAAGGGAGAGCATTCTAGGGAGGCAGCGGGGATCGTGCAGGGCTTCACGATAGCGCCACCGGCACCGGCTATCGTCGGCCCCGTAGACTCGCCACACTGGCGGGTTCAGGCGCCCCATGGCGCCGCACACGGAGATCGAAAATGAAACGAGTTGTGCACTGGCTGGCCGCAGTCCTGGGCCTGTGCATCACCGCGTCGGCGGCGGCACAGATCGTCGTCGGGCAGACCTCGGGCTTCAGCGGCCCGGTGGCCGCCGGCGTCAAGGAAGTCTCGGACGGCGCCAAGCTCTACATCGACGCCACCAACGCCAAGGGCGGGGTGAATGGCCAGGCGATCGAGATCGTCGCCATGGACGACAAGTTCGACCCCAAGCTCGCGGGCGAGAACGCCAAGGTGCTGATCACCGAGAAGAACGTGGTCGCGCTGTTCCTCAGCCGCGGCACGCCCCACACGCAGGCCATCGTGCCGCTGCTCGATCAATACAAGGTGCCGCTGATCGCGCCCTCCACCGGGGCCATGGTGCTGCACAAGCCGGTCAACCCCTGGGTGTTCAACGTCCGCGCCACCTACCAGCGCGAGGCCGAGCGTGCGGTGCAACACCTCAGCCTGATCGGCATGGACCACATCGGCGTGATCCACGTCGAGGACAGCTTCGGCGCCGACTTGCTCGAAGGCGCGAAGCGCGGCTTCGCCGGCGTGGGCAAGAACGCCGTCTTCATCGAGAAATATGATCGCGCCAAGTGGGACTTTGCCAAGATCGCGCCGCTGGTGGCCAGCTCCGGCGTGCAGGCGGTGCTGTTCATCGGCTCGGGCAACGCGGTGGCCGACGGCATCGAGGCGATCCGCAAGGCCGGCTCGCGCGCGCAGATCGTCACCTTCTCGAACAACGCCTCGGGCGGCTTCGTCAAGTCGCTGAAGGAGAACGCGCGCGGCGTCATCGTCACGCAGGTGTTCCCCTACGAGCGCTCGCTGTCGGCGCCGATGGTGAAGGAAGCGCACGACCTGGCCGTGGCCAAGGGGCTGGAGGGCGTGTCGCCGGCAATGCTCGAAGGCTTCGCCGCCGCCAAGGTGCTGGTGGCCGCGCTCAGGCGCGCCGGCCCGGCCCCGACACGCGCCAAGATCCAGCAGGCACTGGAAAGCATGAACAAGGTCGACATCGGCGGGCTCGAGATCAGCTACAGCGCGGCCGACCACACCGGCCTGGACTTCGTCGACCTGTCCATCATCGGCACCGACGGGAAGTTCCGCCGCTGATGAGCCTGCCGCGGCCCCGTGCCCGCACCAGCCTGGCGCGGCATCCCGCGCCGGTGCTTCGCGTCAGCGGCACGCTGGACCAGACCGTCTACGACGCGCTGTTCGACGCCGTCATGCAAGGTCGCCTGAAGCCCGGCGAACGGCTCGGCGAGGCGGGGCTGTGCGAGCAGTTCCAGGTCAGCCGCACGGTGGTGCGCCAGGCCCTGCGCCGGCTGGCGGAATCGCAGATCGTCGAGATCGTGCCGAACAAGGGCGCCACCGTGGCGGCCCCCAGCCCCGAAGAGACGCGCGAGGTGTTCGAGGCCCGGCGCGCCATCGAAGGCGCCATCGTGCGCGCCGTGGCGGCGCGCATCGGCGCGCTCGACCTGCAGCGCCTGCAGGCGCGACTGGAAGCGGAGCATGCCGCGCTGCACGAAGGCGATCACGGCCGCTGGGTCTCGCTGGCCGGTGGCTTCCATCTCGCGCTGGCGCAGCTGTGCGGCAACCGCGTGCTGCAGCGCCTGCTCACCGAGCTGATGACCCGCTGCTCGCTGATCGTCGCCCTCTACGAAGCGCCGGGCGAAGCCTCGTGCGAACACGACGAGCACCAGCGCATCGTCGAACTGCTCGGGCTGCGCGACGGTGACGGCGCGGCAGCGCTGATGGACCAGCACCTGCGCGCGCTCGAGTCGCGCCTGGCCTTGCCGCCGCCGATCGGCTGAGGTCGCCGAAGCTGCACGACCTTGGGTCGGGATGACCCAAGTTGGGCGCTCAACGCCCGGATTCGGTGAATGTATACATTCGTCATAGTCGACTAATAATCAATATGAATCAATGACTTGAGTTGCATTCACGGCTGGCATCGATTGTGCGTGTATACAATCAGCCGGCCCGGCTCCGGCACCCCTTCACCCCCACAGGAGCCCACCCATGCAACGTCGTCGTCTGCTGCTCGCTTCCGGCCTCGCCGCCACCGCGCCCGCTCTCTGGCCCGTGGCGGCCCGCGCGGCCGCACCGCTGAAGATCGGCTTCATCTACTCCGGCCCGATCGCCGACATCGGCTGGACCTACCAGCACGACCTCGGCCGCCTGATGGTCGAGAAGGAGTTCGGCAACAAGGTGCAGACGGTCTACGTCGAGAAGGTGCCCGAGTCGGCCGACGCCGACCGCGTGATCCGCCAGCTCGTCAACGACGGCTGCAAGATGATCTTCACCACCTCGTTCGGCTTCATGGATCCGACGATCCGCGTGGCGGCCGATTTCCCCGACGTGGCCTTCGAGCATTGCTCGGGCTACAAGACCGCCAAGAACGTGGGCATCTACCAGACGCGCTTCTACGAGGGCGCCTACCTGATCGGCCTGCTCGGCGGCAAGATGACGAAGACCAACACCTTCGGCTATGTGGCGCCCTTCCCGATCCCCGAGGTGATCCGCAACCTGTCGGCCTGGACGCTGGGCGCGCGCGCCGTCAACCCGAAGGTCGGCGTGAAGGTGGTGTGGATCAACTCCTGGTACGACCCGGGCCGCGAGCGCGAAGCCGCGCAAGCGCTGATCGACCAGGGTGCCGACGTGCTCTACCAGAACACCGATTCCTCGGCCGTGGTGCAACTCGCGCAGAGCAAGGGCCTGTACGCTTTCGGGCAGGACTCCGACATGACGCGCTTCGGCCCCAAGGCCCACCTCTCGGGCAACACGCTGAACTGGGGCGTCTACTACGTGCACAAGGTGCGCCAGATGCTCGAGGGCAAGTGGAAATCCGAGGACACCAAGTGGGGCATGAAGGAAGGCATCGTGCAGGTGGTGCCGCCCAACGCCGAGGTGCCCAAGGACGTGGCGGCGCTGTTCGAGGCGAAGAAGGCGGAGATCCTGGCCGGCAAGTTCCACCCCTTCACCGGCCCGATCAAGGACACCACCGGCGCCGTGCGCGTGGCCGCCGGCCAGACCCTGGCCGAGGACGAGCTGTGGAAGATGAAGTGGTACGCCGACGGCGTGCTCGGCAAACAACCCTGACCCGGAACCGGTGACGATGGAGATCGACTTCGCGCAGCTCACGGCCTACCAGCGCTACAAGCTGATGGCCAGCCTGATCGTGCCCCGGCCGATCGCCCTCGTCACCACGCTGGGCGCCAACGGCGTGGCCAACGCCGCGCCCTTCTCGATGTTCAACATGCTCGGCGAGGACCCGCCGATCGTGATGCTGTCGATCAACCGGCTCAAGGACGGCCGGCTGAAGGACACGGCGGCGAACATCCTGGCCAGCGGCGAATTCGTCGTGCACATCAGCGACGAGGCGATCGCCGCGAAGATGCATGCCTGCGGCGAGTCGCTGCCGCCGGAGGTCAGCGAGCTCGAGCGTTTCGGCCTGCATGCACTGCCCTCGCAGACCGTGAAGCCGCCGCGCATCGCCGAGGCACCGGTGGCCTTCGAGTGCGTGCTGCACGAGAAGCTCGAGACCGAGAGCCGCTACGTCTTCATCGGCCGCGTGCTGTGGCTGCATGCGCGCGACGGCCTGGTCGACACCGAGACCTGGCGCGTGCGCCTGCAGGACTACCACCCGGTGGGCCGCTTCGGCGCGAGCTTCTACATCACCACACGCGACCGCTTCGCGATCGACGGGCAGGACCGCGAGAGCCGCGCCAGCACGCCGATCGACGAGATCTGAACGAGGAGAACCGCATGCCGATCACCGCCGCCGACCACGAACCGATGCGCCAGGCCATCGAGGCCTCGCGCGAGGCTGTCGCCGAGGGCAACATGCCCTTCGGTGCCACGCTGGTGTCGCCCGAAGGCAGCCTGCTCTGGACGGCCAGGAACAACCAGATCACCCGCGGCGACTGCACCGGCCACGCCGAGCTGGTGCTGGTGCGCGAGGCCACCGCGAAGCTGGGCGCCGATGCACTGCGCGGCGGCACGGTGTACGCCAGCGGCGAGCCCTGCGCGATGTGCAGCGGCGCGATGTTCTGGGCCGGCATCCGCCGCGTGGTGTTCGCCGCCTCGCAGCAGGACATCATCGACGCGCTCGGCGGCGAGCAGCTGCCGATCCGCAGTGCGCAGGTCTACGCCGGCGCCTCGCCTGCGGTGCAGGTCGACGGCCCGCTGCTGGGATCCAGCGCGATCGAGGTCCTGCGCGAGGCGGGCCGCCGGCTCAGCCGGTGAGCACCGGGCGCAGCGCGTCGATCTCTTCCACGACGAAATCGAAGAAGGCGGCGACACGGGGCGTGCGCCGCAACTCGGCCGTGGTGAGGATGCGCCAGATGCGCGCCAGCTCGGGCACCGGGCCGAGCACGCGCACGAGTTCCTGCTCGGCATCGGCGATCGCCGTCGGCAAGGGCGCGATGCCGACACCGGCCTTCACCGACTGCAGCACGCCCAGCACGCTGTCGTTGCGCGCCGCCATGCGCGCGGCCGGCGCGACGCTGCGCAGCCAGACCGCCGCCCGGTGGCCTGACATCGCTGCGTCGAATCCGACCAGGGCATGCCGTGCGAGCTCGTCGACGCTGCGCGGCTGTCCATGCAGGGCCACGTAGGCCCGGCTGGCGTAGACGGCCCACAGCGAATCGCCGATCTTGCGGCCGATCAGCGCGCCATCGACGGTGTCGCCTGAGCGCAGCGCCACGTCGATCTCGCCCTTGGCGAGATCGAGGTAGCGGTCGCTCATCACGAACTCGACGTGCAGGCCCGGGTAGCGGGCATGGAAACGATCCAGCAGGCCCGATGCCGCGAGGCGGGAGACCAGCGGCTCCGGGCAGGTGACGCGAATGACGCCAACGGCTTCGCGCCGGGCCGACTCCAGGTGCTGCTCGAGCGCTTCCACCGCCTGCGCCACCTGCCGGGCGTGCGGCAGGAGCGCCTGGCCGAACTCGGTGAGGCGGTAGCCGGCGGTCTCGCGCTGCACGAGCGACTGGCCGATGCGGCGCTCCAGTTCCGCCACGCGGCGCTGCACGGTCGACGGATCGACGCGCAAGGCGCGGCCGGCCGCCAGGGTGCTGCCGTGCTGCGCGAGTGCCAGCAGGTAGCGCAGGTCGTTCCAGTCGAACATGGCCGCATCATGCGGCAGTTCTGCAGCCCTCGACTGCAGAACTGCGGCTCCCGCGGCGGGCAGCGGCGCTCTAAGCTGCACGCGAAGGAGCTGCCCATGACCCCCCATCGCTTCGCCCTCGCACTGCTGCTCGCCCCGCTGGGCGCGCTCGCCCAGGATGCCGTCACCACCGACGGCGACAAGTACACGCTCGTGCTGGAGAACGCGCAGGTTCGCGTGCTGTCCTACCGCGACCTGCCGGGACAGCGCACGCACGAACACCGCCACCCGGCCTTCGTGGCGGTGGCGCTCGCACCCTTCCAGCGCGTGCTGCACCTGCCCGACGGCCGGCTCGTGCGCCGCGAGTTCCGCGCCGGCGAGGTGATGTGGTCCGATGCGCAGACGCACATCGGCGAGAACGTCGGCAACACGCCGACCGAGGTGGTGCTCGTCGAGCTCAAGCCTGCACCGCCGACGGCCGCCTGCGGCAGTCGCTGAATCGTACCACCGCGCTCAGGCCGCGGCGTCCAGGCGGAAGATCGCCCGGACATCGGGGCCGAGCGGCGGCGGCGCCAGCGCGCGGCCGGCCAGGGCGGGCACCACCACGTCCGTGCCCACCACACCCTCGCGGCCCATGAACAGCGTCGTCACGTAGGCAGTACACACCGGGCGACCGGGATCGCGCGCACGGTAGAAGTCGTGCTGGAAGTAGAACCAGCGCTCGTCCCAGTGCACGATGCGCGTGTGCAACTCGAAGCGCTCGAAGGGCTTGAGCGAGCGCCGGTAGTGGATGTGGGCCTGGCCCACCGGCGCCACCCAGCGGTTGCGCACCACGCCGCGGAACAGGTCGCAGCGCAGCAGGAAGTCGACGCGCGCGATGTCCATCAGCGACTGGTAGCGGCCGTTGTTCATGTGACCGAAGGCGTCGATGTCGCCGGGCAGCACGCGCCACTGCGTCACGCAGGTGGCGTGCGGGTCGAGCGTGGGCAGCCGGGCGGCGCGGAGGAAGGTCTTGAGCAGGCGGATGAGTGCAAGCATGGTGTCCGGTACCACGCAGTGCCGGCCGGAATCCGGACAGGCGCTCTGGTCACTCATCGCCCGTCACCCGGATCACATTCGAATCGCCTGTTCAGCAGCGGACCACGCCGGACAGCGCGGGGCGCCCACGCGGCCAATCTGAATGCGACGAACGGTCTGGCGCAACGCCGGGCAGTGGGCTAGTTGTCAAATATCAACATGCCGTTCTTCGCGCTCTGCGCCCGCCTGAATCCATCGACCCGATCGGCGCGATATGGGCTGATTGCCATCGAAAACTCCGCCGGGTCGCGTGCCCATGACGACCTTGCCTCCATCTTCTCCCACCCCGGCCACCGCTCAGCTTTCCCGTGCACAGCATGTCGTGGCCGAGCCCGTGCTGGTGCGCCACATCGCCCAGGAAGTCTCGCGCCGCAACGGCAATGCCGCGGCGCTGTGCCGCGGCCTGGGCTTCGGGCTGCCGGACCTCGAACGCATCGACTTCCGTGTCTCGTTTGCCCAGACCAGCCGGGTGATCCTGCGCGCGGAGCGCATGCTCGGGCAAGACGATCTCGGGCTGCGCCTGGGGGCCAACTTCAGCCTGGTGTCGTGGGGCCTGTGCTTCGTCGGCGTCATGGCCTGCGCTAGGCCGCAGCAGGCGCTGGAATTCGCCTTCGACTTCCAGCCGTCCACCGGCCGCTTCCTGCGGCTGCACAAGCAGACCGTCCAGGGCCAGTTCATCGCGACGGCCGAGCCGGAGTTCGACACCGAGGACGGCGTCACGCAGTTCCTGGTGCACCACACCTTCGCAGCGGTCACGCGCCTGTGCCGCTTCGTGATCGCACCGTGGTACGGCCCGAAGCGCGTCGAACTGCGCAGCGCGACACCCGCCGATGCGCGTGTCCACGAGGCCGCGTTCGGCTGCCCGGTCAGGTTCGGCTGCCGGATGAACCGCGTCGTGTTCGACCTGATCGACCACCCGATTGCCACCGCCGATCCGTCGGTCGCGGCAATGTGCCGGCACGCGCTGGAGTTGCAGCGCTCCGGCGTGGGCGCACCGTCCGAGCTGGAGGCGGCGATCGTGCGCGCCTTGCGTGTCGACCTGCGCTCGCCGCCGACGATGGCAGCCATCGCGGCGTCCATCAACCTGAGCGAGCGGACCCTGCGGCGGCGCCTGCTCGAGTCGGGACTTTCGTACGCGGCGCTGCTCGACCAGGAGCGCATGCGACGCGCGCTCGACCTCCTTCATGGCGGCGAGCTGACGCTGGGCCTCGTGGCCGAAGCCTCGGGCTTCGCCGATGCGCGCAGCCTGCGGCGCGCGATCAAACGATGGACCGGCCACACGCCCACGCACTTCCGCTCCCATGGTTGACCACGCCTTCGTCTCGGCGGGGCGCCGCGCCGCGCCCTGGACGCTGGTCTACGTCGTCGTCGCGGCCGCCGCGCTGTATGGAGGCGTCGCGCTGCTGGCGGTGCTGAGCCCGGGCACCCTGCCGTCGACGGCGCTGCTGGCTGCCTTGTTCATCGGCCTGTCCGGGCTGTTCGTGCACATCGCCGTGATCGTCTCGCTGCGCCGCAGCGCGCGCTCGGAGCAGCGTTGCCAGGGACTCATCGAGGCCATCGACGACATCACCTGGATGACCGACCCGCTGGGTCGAGAGGCGCTGTACATCAACCCGGCCGCCGAACGCGCCTACGGGCGCACGCGGCCCGAACTGCTGGGCGCGCAGCCGCCCTGGCTGGGCTGGGTGCATGCCGACGACCAGCCTTCCGTGCAGGCGCGCTGGCGCATGGTCGGCAGCGGCAATGCGGGCGACATCGAGTACCGCATCGTGCGCCCGGACGGCCAGGTTCGCTGGCTGCGCGAACGCACCGCGCTGCTCAGCGATCACGAGGGCCGGCCGCTGGCCGTGGCCGGCATGGCCGAGGACGTCACCGACAAGCGGTTCGAGTTCGAGCAGCACCGAGAGCAGGCCATGCGGCTGGAGTCGCTGCTGCAGTCCGCCAGCGACGCCATCATCAGCGTCGATCATCGGCAGCGCATCTGCCTGTTCAACCGCATGGCATGCGAGGTGTTCCGCATCAGCGCCGAAGCCGCTCTGGGCCAGCCGCTGGACAACTTCATCCCGCCGGCGCAGCAGCTCGCGCACAGGCTGCATGTCGACACCTTCGGACGTTCTGGCACGACCCGCAGGCGAATGGGCAGGATGCACGGCCTGGCCGGCATGCGCAGCAACGGCGAAACCTTTCCGATCGAGGCATCGATCTCGCGCTCCGGCTCCGGCGAGGCCACGCTGCTGACCGTCGTACTGCGCGACGTCACCGCCGCACGCCAGGCAGAGACAGCCCGGCAGGCCTTGCTGCGGGCCGAGGGGGCGAGCCGCGCGAAGTCGGAGTTCGTGGCCCGCATGAGCCACGAGATGCGTACGCCGCTGAACGCGGTGCTCGGTTTCTCGCAACTGATGCAGTCCGACGAGCACGACCCGCTGGCGCCGGCGCAGTACCGGCGTGCCGAGCGCATCCGGGCAGCAGGCTGGCACCTGCTGCAGCTCATCGCCGACGTGATGGACCTGGCCAGCGTCGAGTCGGGCAGCGTTCGCGTGGACGCCACCAGCGTCGCGCTGTTCGACACGCTCGACGAGGCCATCGCGATCTGCGAGACGCAGGCGCGCAGCCGCGGCATCACCCTGCACGTGCACGACCGCGGGGGCCCGCGCCTGTTCGTCCAGGGCGATCCGATCCGGCTGCGCCAGGTGCTGATCAACGTGCTCTCCAACGCCGTCAAGTACAACCGCGAAGGCGGTGCCGTCGACATCCATGCCCGCCTGGCCGACGGCCGCATCACCCTGGAGGTACAGGACAGCGGCATCGGCATGTCGCCCGAGCAGCTCGTGCACCTGTACGAGCCCTTCAATCGCCTGGGCCGCGAACGCGGCGAGGTCGAGGGTTCGGGCATCGGGCTGGTGCTGACCCGCCAGCTGATCGAGCGCATGAACGGCCTGCTGCACATCGCCAGCGAGCCCGGCCGCGGCACACGCGTGAGCATCACCCTGGTCGCCGCAGCACCGGATGCGCAGGCGTTCCCGTCCGCGACACCGGCACCGCCGGCCGGCCCGCTGCCCGGCGCCGGCAGCGCCGACCTGCCGCCGGCCCTGGTGCTCTACATCGAGGACAACCCGGTCAACGTGCTGCTCGTCGAGCAGCTCCTGGCGCGCTGGCCGCAGATTCGCTTCGTGCATGCGGACGACGGCCACGGCGGCCTCACGCTTGCCCGCCGTCTGCTGCCCGACCTGGTGCTGCTCGACATGCAGTTGCCCGACATGCACGGAACCTCCGTGCTGGCCGCCTTGCGAGCCGATCCGGCCACGGCCAGCCTGGCGGTGGTGTCGCTGTCGGCCAGCGACCTGCCGGAGGACGCGGCGGTTGCGCGCGAAGCCGGCGCCCTCGAATACTGGACCAAGCCGATCGACGTCGCCAGCTTCCACAAGGACCTGATTCGCGTGCTCGCACCCGAGGCGCCCCGCGGCGCCAACCGCTGAGGCGAAGCTCAGCCCGCCAGGAAGCGCTCCACCAGCGCGAACTGCGCCGGCGTGTTCAGCGCCGGCGCGTGCCCGCAGCCGGCGATCTCGACCACCACCGCGCGCGGCCCGCGGTTGCGCATCTGCTCGGCGGTGTCGGGCAGCAGCAGGTCGGAGTCTTCGCCGCGCAGGCACAGCACCGGGATGTCCAGCGCATCCCACTCGTCCCAGCGCAGGTAGTCGTCGTCGTGGTGGGTGAACTGCATCACCATCGCCGGGTCGTAGTGCGGCGTGACGCGGCCGTCGGGCAGGCGCCGCACCGAGGTCTCGGTCAGGCGACGCCATTGCGCGTCGCTCAGCCAGCCGTAGGGCTTGTAGACGGTGCGGAAGTACTGCTCCAGCTCGCTCACCGTCGCAAACGCCGCCGGGTTGCCGGCGTAGCTGCGGATGCGCTGGATCGCCGCATCGGCGAGCTGCGGGCCGTTGTCGTTGAGCACCAGCCGGCGGATGCGGCCCTGCAGCGCGGTCGCTGCGGCGACGATGCCGATCGCCCCGCCCATCGAGGTGCCGAGCCAGTGGAAGCGCTCGATGCCCAGGCCGTCGACCAGCGCGGCGGCCAGCTTCACGTAGAACGCGAGACAGTACTCCTGCTCGGGTGCCGGGCTCCACTGGCTCAACCCGCGGCCGATGGTGTCGGGGCAGATGACCCGGTAGCGCTGCGACAGGTGCTGCGCGATGTCGTCCATGTCGCGCCCGGTGCGCGCCAGGCCGTGCCAGGCGATCACGGTCTCGGCATGCTGCGAGCCCCACTCGGTGTAGTGGAGTTCGCGGCCCTCGCAGGCGATGTAGTTCGACGTGAAGCTCATGCGGCCTCGGTGCTCAGTCGGGGACCACCAGCGTGTTGCCGTGCATGCGGATCGCGTCGGCCTGCGCCGGGCGCCGAAGGATCGGCGGCACGTTGTCGGCGGTGATCGCCGGCGCGGCGCCCGGCGAGCCGCCGCGCGGCACCGTGCGCACTACCTGGCTGTCGGGCAGCGGCTGGCCGTGGCGCAGGTGGGCGTACATCGCGTCGAGCGCGCGGTTCAGGTAGACGTGCAGCGGGATGTAGCGGGTGTCGTAGCCGCCCAGCACCGCCGGAAGGCCGATGAAGGTGTCGAAGTGCTGCGCGTTGGTGACCTCGATGTACGACAGCCGGCTGTGGCGCCCCTCGACGCGCTTGTTCAGCGCGGTGTAGGGCCGCGAGCTGTGGTTCACCGGGATCAGCGCATCGGCGCGGCCGTGCACGATGATCGCCGGCTTGCGCTGCAGGTTGCCGCTGCGCAGCGTCTGCCCGATGCCCTGCTGCAGCGCTAGCGCCTTCGCGTCGCTGCCGGTGAGCAGCTTGCGCAGGCACAGCGCGCCGTCGAGGTTGAAGTCCTGCGTGAAGGTCGAGGGCGACAAGGACACCAGGTCGCGCAGCGCCAGGCCCGGGCTCAGGTTGTTGATGAGCTGAACGCCCGACGACGGCGGCACGCCGTTGCCGGTGGCGGCCATGGCCGCCAGAGACGCAGGCGGCAGCGGTCCGACGGTGAGCGTCGGCGTCGTGGCCGCGTAGCTGTAGCCGCACAGGGAATCGGCCACGCTGGAGCGCGACAGCGCGTTGCCGAAGGTCACCGCCACCGCCGGCGCCACCTCGAAGGCCGCGAGCGACGCATGCAGCACCGCCGACTCCGGCTCCCAGCCGTAGGCCGCCAGCTTCGCGAGCGCCTCGTCGGCCTGGCCGGCGGTGGTGTCGGCCGTCAGCAGGCCCTTGGCCTTCAGCGAGGCACAGCGGTTGGCGGCGAACGCGGCCACGACGAAGCCGATGCCCGGCGCACCGGCCACCTGCGGCGACAGCGCGGCGCAGCTCTGGTACAGGTTGGCCTGCGTGGTGTAGTCGTACAGCACCTTGCCGGCGTCGGCCTGCAGCACACTGCCGCGCTGCACGGCGATGCCGGCGTTCTGCGGCAATTCCACGGCCGGCTCGGACACCGCGACGCCGTCGATCAGGCGATCACGGTCGAGCTCGGCAGCGGCCAGCGCCGAGGCGCCGCCGTTGCTGATGCTCGAGGCGATCACCAGCGTGTTCGCCGGCCGGATGGTGCGCAGCGTCTCGCCCTTGGGCAGTGCGATGCCGTAGCGATCGTTCAGCGCCCAGTAGGCGAACTCGATGGCCTGCAGCGTGAAGCGGCCCCAGTCCTTCTCGGGGTTGCGCTGCGAGTGCGCGTGCTTGAAGGCGAAGCGGTCCGGCGTGGCCGCATTGAAGGCGGCGAGCTGCGCCGCGTCCAGCGGCGCGCGGAACTGCGCCGAGTCACCGGCCGCGGCCGCCGTGGCGCGCGTGCCGTCGATCAGCGGCACGGTGTCGGCCATCAGGTCGTGCGCCGCAGCGCCGGTGCCCTTGTCGGTGTAGGCCACCGCGCAGCCGTGCTTGAGGCCCCATTCTCCGGTGCTGATGCCGCCGTACACGCCGCGCGAGCCCGACGAGGTGGCGGTGACGATGCAGGGCTTGCGCGGGTCGAAGCTCGCCGGCACCTGCACCATCAGCACGACATTCTGCGACGCCGCGCCGCCATCGGCACCGCGGCTGTAGGCGATGTACTCGGTGCCGGCGATCTTGCCTTCGCCGGCAGTCACCGTGCCGTCGGCCGCCACGTTCGGGCCGTACAGCGTGCCGTAGCCGCCGGGCGCCGTCATGTCGACGATGGCGCGGTAGTTGTTGTAGATCGCCGCGCGGCGCAGCTCCGCCGCGGTGGGCGCGAGCGCGTTGACGTAGGTCGGCGCCACGGCGCTGGCCAGGCCGGTCTTGCCCAGGCCGGCGGTGAGCAGGTCGTCGGTCGCGCCATCGTAGGCCGTCTTGCGCACCTCGCCAGCGATGAAGCCCGGCAGGCGGTTGAACAGGCCGCGCGGGCCGCGGTCGGCTCGCTCGTCGGCGCCGCGATCGCGCTCGGTCGAGGCGCTCTGTGCCGTGGCGCGGGTATCGGCCGTGGTCGCGTCGCCACCGCCACCGCAGGCCGCCGTGAGGGCCGCCGCCGCGAGCGGTGCGAGCAGGTTCTTCGTCTTCATGCCTTGTCTCCTCGGGGTGGAGCGCGTCTCATCGCGCGCAGTCGCCCCACCACACCGGTGGGGAAGTGATAAACGGAGAGCACGAACAGCAGGCCCAGCCAGAGCAGCCAGCGGTCGGGCGAGACGAGCGCCGCGAGCACGGGCACGCCCTCCAGCGCCGAAGCGCCGAGCTTGAGCAGGTCCTGCAGGTAGTTCTGCGCGATGACGAACAGCACCGAGCCGATCACCGCGCCGTACACCGTGCCCATGCCGCCGATCACGACGACGAGCAGGATGTCCAGCATGATCTCGAAGGACAGCGAGGTGTCCGGCCCCTGGTAGCGCAGCCACAGCGCGAGCAGGCAGCCGGCCAGCGTGGCGAACAGCGCCGACAGCACCGAAGCCAGCGTGCGCCAGACCACCGTGCGGTAGCCGATCGCCTCGGCACGGAAGTCGTTCTCGCGGATCGCCTGCAGCACGCGGCCGAAAGGCGAGTTGACGATGCGCAGCAGCGCCAGCACGAGCAGCGCCGCGACGCCGAACAGCAGGTAGTAGGTGACGAAGCGCCCGTCGACCGACGCGCCGAGCAGCGGCGACTCGAGGTACTGCGTGCCGGGCTGCAGCGCCTCGGGCACCTTGAAGTTCAGGCCGTCCTCGCCGCCGGTGAAGTCGGACAGCTGCGAGGCCAGCGTCAGGAAGGCGGAGGCCACGGCCAGCGTGATCATCGCGAAGAAGATCGCCTTCACGCGCAGCGAGGCCAGCCCGATGAGCAGCGACAGCGCCAGCGACACTCCCAGCGCCGCGCCCACACCCAGCGCCACCGCGCCCCAGCCCGGGCCCATGCGCGTGCTGGCGATGGCGATGCCGTAGGCGCCGATGCCGAAGAACATGGTGTGCGCGAAGCTGACGATGCCGGTGTAGCCGAGCAGCAGGTCGAAGCTGGCCACCAGCACGATGAAGACGATGATCTTGGCCGCCACGTTCAGCGCCTTCGTGCCGGGAAACAGGAAGGGCGTTAGCGCCAGCCCGAGCACGATGGCCACGAGCAGGATCGCCAGCCAGCGGCTGCGCGGGAGGTCGTCGGAGAGCAGGCGGGAAATCATCGGTTGGCCACCGGATAGAGGCCCTGCGGGCGCCACAGCAGCACCGCGACCATCAGTGCGATGCTGGCGAAGGCGGTGAACACCGGTGCAATGAAGCCGGTGTAGTTGACCAGCAGGCCGACCAGCAGCGCGCCGACGAAGCAGCCCAGCGTCGAGCCCAGCCCGCCGATGATGATGACGATGAAGATCAGCACGTTGACCTGCGCGCCGAGCTGCGGGATGACGTTCTGCTGGAACAACCCCCACATCACGCCGCCCAGCCCGGCGAGCGCCGAGCCGACGACGAACACGCCGACGAACAGGCGGCGGATGCGGTAGCCCAGCGCCTCGACCATCTCGCGGTCCTGCACGCCGGCGCGCACCAGCAGGCCGATCTTCGTGCGCACCAGCACGTGCAGCATGGCGGCGAGCACGAAGGCGCCGATGGCCACCGCGAGCACGCGGTACTTGCCGATGGCGGCGTCGCCGATGAGGATCGATCCGCGCAACGCCTCGGGCAGTGCGAGCGGGCGCTGCTCCGGACCCCAGATCACCTTGATCAGCTCCTCGCCGATGATCATGCCGCCCATGGTGATGAGGATCTGCTTGAGGTGCTGGCCGTACACGGGCCGCACCATCACGCGTTCGAAGGCCCAGCCGATGGCGCCGGCCAGCGCCATCGCCGCCGCCATGGCGGCGAACACCGCGACGAGGTTGCGCAGCAGGCTGTCCACCGAAGTCCAGTCGGCCATGCCCGCGAACACCGTGGTGGCGACATAGGCCCCGAAGGCGATGAACACGCCGTGGCCGAAGTTCAGCACGTCCATCAGGCCGAAGACGAGCGTGAGCCCGGAGGCGGTGACGAACACGATCATGCCCATCGCCAGGCCGGCGATGGTCAGCGTCAGCCAGGTCGAGGGCGAGCCGATCAGCGGCAGCGCCAGCAGCGCGAGCAGCGGCACCAGGGCCAGCGGCAGCCAGTCGAAGCTGGCCTTCGGAATGGCGGCGCTGCTCATTGGTGCGCCCCCAGCGACAGGCCGAGCAGGCGTTGCTGCAGCTGTTCGTTCTCCACCAGTTCGGCCATCGCGCCGCGGTGCACGACGCGGCCGTCGTCCATCACCGCGACGGTGTCGCCCAGCGCCCGGGCCATGGCGAAGTTCTGCTCGACCAGCAGCACGGTGGTCTGCGTGGCCTTCAGCTCGCGCAGCGCGGCGATCAGGTTGCCGACGATGGCCGGCGCGAGGCCCTTGCTCGGCTCGTCGATGAGCAGCAGCCGCCGCGGCTCGACGATGGCGCGCGCGATGGCGAGCATCTGCTTCTGCCCACCGGAGAGCTTGCCCGCCGGATAGAGCCAGAACTTCTTCAGCGCGGGGAACAGGCCGAAGATCCAGTCCAGCCGCTGCGTGTCGATGTCGTCGATGCGGCGCGCGCCGCGCGCGGCGAGCAGCAGGTTCTCGCGCACCGTCAGGTCGCCGAAGATGCCCATGCTCTCGGGCACGTAGGCGATGCCGAGCTGCGCGATGTCGGGCGTCTGCCGGCGATGGATGGGCGCGCCGTCGAAACTCACCGTGCCCGCCGATGCCGCCCACAGGCCCATGATCGTGCGCAGCGTGGTCGTCTTGCCGGCGCCGTTGCGGCCGAGCAGCATGGTCACCTGGCCGAGCGGCACCTCGAAGTCCACGCCGTGCAGGATGTGGTAACTGCCGATGTGCGTGTGCACGCCGTCGAGCTTGAGCAGCGCGCTCATGCCGGCTCCTCCACCGTGCTGGTGCCGAGGTAAGCCTGCTGAACGACCGGCGAGGCGATCACCGCCTCGGGCTCGCCGTCGGCCACGAGCTGGCCGTTGTGCAGCACGATGATGCGGTCGGCCAGCTCGCGCACCACGTCCATCTTGTGCTCGACGAGCAGGATGGTCTTGTTGCGCTGCTGCTTGAGGGTACGGATCAGGTCCAGCACCACCGGCACGTCGTCGACGCTCATGCCGGCGGTGGGTTCGTCGAACATGTAGACGCTGGGCTCGAGCGCCATCAGCATCGCCACCTCGAGCTTGCGCTGGTCGCCGTGCGGCAGGCTGGCGGCGGGTGCGTCGGCGCGGTCGGCGAGCCTGACGCGGTCGACCAGAAGGTGCGCCCGCTCCAGGGTGTTGCGGTGGTCGCTCCACACCGACCACAGGTTCAGCCCCTCGCGGCGGCGCGACTGCACGGCCAGGCGCACGTTCTCCAGCACCGACAGGTTGGGGAACAGCTGCGTGAGCTGGAAGGCGCGGCCGATGCCGCGGTGGGTGCGCTGCGGCGTGGCCTCGTTCGTGATGTCGGCGCCGTTCAGGTGCACCGAGCCTTCGCTGGCGCGCAGCTGGCCGGAGATCAGGTTGAAGTAGGTCGTCTTGCCGGCGCCGTTGGGCCCGACGATGGCCGTCAGCGTGCCGGGCTCGAAGCGGCACGACACATGGTCGACGGCCACGTGGCCGCCGAAGCGGATGGTGAGGTCCTTCGTCTCGAGCATGGGCGCGTCAGGGGCAGGTGCCGATCACGTAGTAGTTCGGCGCGGTCTGCTTCAGCGTGGTAGTGACGAACACGTTCCACAGGCCCATGTTCTGGTTCGAGCCGTTGGCCAGCGCGTAGCCGCCGGACACATGGGCGCGGCCGGCCGTGGTGTGCGCGTAGTTCGACGCGGTGAAGCAGGTCGCCGCCGCGCTGCCGGTGGTCGTGCCGGTGGCGGGTGCCGACGCGGCACTCTCGGCGCCGTTGGCGTCGACGGCGGTGACCGTCCAGCTGTAGGTGGTGGCGGCGGCCAGGCCGCTGTCGGTGTAGCTCGTGCCCGCGACCGGCGCGGCGGTGACGCGGCTGCCGTTGCGGTAGACGTGATACCCCGCCGCGCCGCTGACGCCGGCCCAGGCCACCACCATGCTGCTGGCGGTGGCGCCCGAGGTCGCCACACCGGTCGGTGCGGCCAGCGTGGTTCCGCCCCCGCCTCCACCGCCGCCACCCGTGCCGGACGAGAGCCGGTCGACCATCGCCTTGATCGCCGCGCCCTGCGTGCCGGCACGCTGCGCGAAGTTGCTGCCGTACCAGCCGATCCAGTCCCAGCAGCCGTTGGGGTTGGCCAGCGAGCCGCTGGCGGCGGTGGCGCGGCTCGTGCTGTCCACGCGCGTCTGCGGGAACAGCACGACGATGCGGTTGGTGTCGGCCCAGCGTGTGTAGCCGGTGCTCTTGAGGAACTTGTCGCCGATGGTGGCGACGTTCTGCTGGCAGCCGTGCAGCGCCACGTGCAGCCGGCAGCTCGCGCCGGCGGCGCATTCGGCCGGCACGTAGACCCAACCGGTGGGCGCGACGCCGGGGTTGGTGGTGAACGCGGTCTGGTCGAACTCGATGTAGTTGGCGGCCGCCGGCGCGTTGTTGCGTGCGTTGAGCGTGCCGTAGAACTTCGACAGCACGGCCTTCGCACCGTCGTAGCCGCAGTTGCTGATGTAGGGCGAGGCGCTGCTGCCGCAGGCGTTGTTGCCGGTGGCGTCGAAGTCGGTCGGGAACACATGCGCCGTGCTGTTGCGGCGCACGAACTCCAGGTTGGCCGCGGCCACGCCGTTGTTCTGGTACTGCGTCTGCAGCGCCAGCATCGGGTTGGGGCCGACGGTGTAGTCGCTGTTGCCGACGAACATGAAGATCTTCTGCGCGGCGATGTTGCTCTTCGCGTCGATCGCCGTGCCGCTCCAGTTGTTGATGTCGGCCTGCATCGTCGACAGCGCCGTGCTGGAGATGCTCGCGTTGTACATGCACGCGGTGTAGTTGGCGTGCCCCGCGCACATGTACGGCCCGCCGGCGAACACGCCCACGCCCTTGAAGGTGGCCGAGTGCGCCACGCCGAGCTGGTTGGCCATGAAGCCGCCCGACGACAGGCCCGAGACGGTGATCTGGGCCTTGTCGATGACGAGCTGCGGCAACGCCACGGCAGCGATTGCCGCCGATGACACGAACGCCGCGACGCCCGCGATGCCTCGCAGGATGGCTGTCTTCATGCTTGCCTCCTCAGGCGGCGCGGGCCGCTCTCGTGTGGCTCAACGCTTGTTGCGGATCGGCACGGCCATCTCTTCGGCCTTGATCTCGCGCACCAGCTCGGGCACGCCCCAGGCGAAGGCCGGGTCCACCTTGATCTTGAAGTGGTACATGCTCTGCATCGCCTGGTGGTCTTCCTTGCGGAAGGTCATCTTGCCCTTGGGCGTGTCGAAGCTCATGCCCTCCATGGTCTTGATGAGCTTCTCGGTGTTCGCGTCGCCGGCGGTCTTCTTCAGGGCCTCGACCACCGCGATCGCCGCGCTCATGCCGCCGGCGGTGAAGAAGTCCGGCGGGTTCTTGAACTGCTTGTAGTGGTTGGCCACCAGCCACTCGTTGACCGGGTTCTTCGGGATGCCGAAGTAGTAGTACGTCGCGCCTTCCATGCCGGGGAAGTTCTTGTACGAGGCCATCGCCGGCAGGATGTTGCCGCCGGTGGCGATCTCGATGTTGTAGCGCTTGAGGTCGAGGTCGGCGATCTTGAACGGGTTGCCCGCGCCGGCCCAGATGATGAAGATCACCTTGCGGCCGGGCTGATCCTTCAGCTTGTCGATCAGGCGCTGCGCACCGGCGGTGAAGTCGGTGGTGTTGGTCGGCAGGTATTCCTCGTGGACGATCTTGGCGCTCTTCACCGCGTCCTTGAAGGCCTTCACGCCGTCGCGGCCGAAGGCGTAGTCCTGCGCCAGCGTGGCGATGCTGGTACCGGCCTTGTCGAGCGCCACGGCGTTGCTGATCGCGTCCTGGCTGCTGTTGCGGCCGGTGCGGAAGATGTACTTGTTCCACTTGTCGCCGGTGATCGAGTCGGCCACGGCCGGCTCGACGAGCAGGATCTTCTTGTACTCCTCGGCCACCGGCAGCAGCGCCAGCGCCACGCCGCTGGAGGTGGGGCCGACGGCGATGTCGGCCTTGTCGTCGCCGTAGGCAGCGGCCAGCAGGCTCTTGCCCACGTCGGGCTTGCCCTGGTCGTCCTTCTCGATAACGACGAGCTTCTTGCCCGCCACCGTCATCGTGCCGCCGGTGGCGTAGTCCAGGCCCATCATGAAGCCGGTGGCGGTCTGCTTGCCGTAGGCCTCGAGCGGGCCGGTCTTGCTGTAGACATGGGCGATCTTGATCTCGCCCTTGGACTGCGCGAAGGCGAACGTGGTGGCGCTCAGGGCGGCGACGGCCAGGGTGCCGAGCCAGAGGCGGCGGTGGGCGTGGGGCATGCGGTGTGTCTCCGTGAGATGGCAACAGGGTGGGCGCTTGTCGGCCCGTGCCGCTCAAAACGCAAACGCTGTGCCACGCGGCACCGTGCAAACCCTGATCGCCGCCCGTGGCGGCCGCGCTCACTGCATGAACGAGAACGAACGCATCGTGCCCAGTTGCGGCGACGCTTGCGTGGCACCGGCATCGAAGGGGTGATCCAGGCGCCCGTAGCCGCCGATGATGCGCATCACGTACGCGCGCGTCTCGGCATACGGCGGCACACCGCGGTAGCGGTTCACCGTGCCTTCGCCGGCGTTGTAGGCGGCGGCGACCAGCGGCACGTTGCCTTCGAAGTAGGCCATCAGCCAGCGCAGGTAGGCCATGCCGCCGCGGATGTTCTGTTCGGCGTCGTAGGGCCGGAACACGCCGAAGCGCGCTGCCGTGTCGGGGATCAGCTGCATCAGGCCCTTGGCGTTCTTCGGCGACAGCGCGGCGGCGTCGTAGTTGGACTCGACCTTGATGAAGGCGAGCACCAGGCGCGGCGAGAGCTTGTAGGTCGGCGCGTGCCTCTTGACGATCTCCACGATGTGGCTCGGCGCATCGGGCGGTAGCACCTCGGCTGCGCGCACCGGGGGGCGCGCCGGCGGCCGCTCGGTCATCTGCGGCGGGGCGCGGTCGATCATGCACTCGGGCACGTAGTTGGGCGGCCCGCCCACGTTGGCCAGCATGCGCACGGCCTGCTCCAGGCCCTGCTCGGCGGCCGCGTGGAAGAAGAAGGCGGCGGTGGCATCGCTGCGCTCCACGCCGCGGCCGTTGGCGTACATCCAGCCGAGGTTGAACTGAGATTCGGCATCACCCAGGCGGGCGGCCTTGCAGTACAACTGCGCGGCCTTCTCGGCGTCGCGCTCGACGCCCTCGCCGTTCTCGTAACCCAATGCCTCGCTGCGCAGGAGCGTGCGCAGGCTGCGCTCGGTCTCGCCTTCCGCGGGCGTGACGGTGGCGCGTGCCGGCGCCGCCAGCAGCAGGATCGACAGCACGGCAGCAGCGAAATGCCTGCTTGCCAGACAAACGCGCCCGATGCTTTGCCTGCTTTCCATGCACCGCCCGACTTGCAGACAATCAGCGCTCATGTCGAGAGTTTCTCGTACAGCGTCGCCCGCGAGATGCCGAGCAGGCGCGAAGCCGCCAACTTGTTGCCGCCGGTGGCGGTGAGCGCCTCGCGGATCGCCTGCGCCTCCAGCTCGGCCACCGCCTGCGGCAGCGACTTGACGCCGGCGATCTTCGGCGCGGCGGCCTCGGCGCCGGGCTGCGCCGCGACAGCAGCAGGCATCGCAGACGAAGGGTTGTCTTCGAGCACGGCCTGGAAATGGCGCGCAGTGAGCAGGCCATCGTCGGTCATCAGGCTGGCCTGCTCGAGCGCGTTGCGCAGTTCGCGGATGTTGCCCGGCCAAGGCTGGCGGGCCAGCAGTTCCAGCGCATCGGGCGACAGACTCTTGTGCGCCATGCCGCTGCGCCGCGCGATGTCGTCGGCCAGGGTCTCGGCCAGCGCCTCCAGGTCGGAGAGCCGGTCGCGCAGCGGCGGCAGGCGGATCGGCAGCACATTGAGCCGGTAGTACAGATCGGCGCGGAAGCTGCCCGCGCGCACCATCGCCGCCAGGTCGCGGCTGGTGGCTGCGATCACCCGCACGTCGACGTGCTGCACCTGGTTGCTGCCCAGCGGTTCGACCTCCTGCTCCTGCAGCACGCGCAGCAGCTTGGACTGCAGCGCCAGCGGCATGTCGCCGATCTCGTCGAGGAACAGCGTTCCACCGTGTGCCAGCTTGAACTTGCCGTCGCGGCCCTTGCGGTCGGCACCGGTGTAGGCACCGGCGGCGACGCCGAAGAATTCCGCCTCGAGCAGGGTGTCGGGTACCGCGGCGATGTTGACGCCGACGAAGGGCCTGGCGGCGCGCGAGCTGGCGGCGTGGATGGCGTGGGCGAGAAGTTCCTTGCCGGTGCCCGTCTCTCCCAGCAGCAGCACCGTGCTGTCGGTCTGCGCCACGCGGCGTGCCTGGCGCTTGACCTCCATCGCCGGCGCGCTGGCGCCGATGAAGCTGGCCACCGTGTGCTTGGGCCGGCGCTCGCGCGTCAGGTGTTCGGCGAGTTGCTGCCGGGCGTTGTCGAGATCGCGCTGCAGGCGGCTGAACTTGGCGATCAGCGGCTGCATCGTCGTCTCGGGGTGGTCGAGCAGCACCATGCCCATCGCGCCGATCACCGTGCCGTTCGCGTCGCGCAGCGGCAGCCGGCTGACCAGGAAGGTACCCGCCTGGTTGGTCAGCAGGTCGACCAGGATCGGCTGGCCGCTCTCGATCACCTGCACCATCATCGTGTTGGGCACGACCTCCTCGACGCGGCGGCCGACGAAGTCGTCCTCGGCATGCCCGAGCGCCGGCAGGAATCGCTTGTAGCCCTCGCTGATCCAGACGATGCGGTGTTGCCGGTCGACCACCATCATGCCCATGGCCGTCTGCGCGAAGGTGTCGAACATCGACTGCGTGGCCATCTTCAGCAGGCTGTCGGTGTCGACGGGCAGGGCAGCAGGCATCACGGTCATGGGTCGCAGTGTCGGAAAGCCGGACACTGTAGTCGAGCGCACCGGAAACGCCACCCCGCGGGCTGGGGACGGAGACATCATCGAATCTCCCTGCTCTTGTAATTATGAATTAGTAATTGTAGAGTGGCCTCAGAACCACTGCCGGCAATCAGCATGGCCGAGCCGATTCCGCTACGTCCATCCTCACTTCACGAAGAAGTGGCCACTCGCCTTCGAAACATGGTGTTCGAGCGCCAGCTGGCCCCCGGGCAGTGGATCGACGAGCTGGCGCTGGCGCGCGAGTGGCAGATCAGCCGCACGCCGCTGCGCGAGGCGCTGAAGGTGCTGGCCTCCGAAGGCCTGGTGGTGCCGGTGCCGCGCCAGGGCTGCAAGGTGGCCGAGATGTCGGAAGACGACGCCGATCAGCTGCTGCCGGTGATGGCGCTGCTCGAGGGCCGCTGCGCCTTCGAGGCGGTGCGCAAGGCAAGCGACGCCGACATCCGGCGCCTGCAGAAGCTCCACGAGCAGCTCGAGAAGCACGCCGCGGCGAAGAACATCGACGGCTACTACCGCGCCAACCACGAGTTCCACAGCGCCGTGCAGGCCATGGCCGGCAACCGCTGGCTCGACCGCGCCACCGGCGACCTGCGCCGCTTCGTGCGCCTGCTGCGCGGGCGGCAGCTGCACTGGCCGGGGCGCATCGAGGCCTCGATCAACGAACACCGCGTGCTGCTCGACGCCATCGTGCAGCGTGACGCCGCGCGCGCCGAACGCGTCATGCACGATCACCTGCTCGCCCAGCTCGCCGCGTTGAAGGCGCTGCGCCTGCACGAGACCACGCAAGGAGCGCCCCATGCTGGATGAGATCAAGAGCGCCGCGCGCAAGGTGAACAGCGCGCGCCATCTGCGCGGCCTGCTGATCGACTGCCGCCGGCTGCTGTCCGAGCGAGGCGAAGCGAACAGCGTGGCGATCGCGCGCAACGTGGTGGCGCGCTTTCGCGAGCTGCCGGAGGACGAGCAGGCCAGCTTCTTCGAGCGCCTCTCGCGCGATTTCAGCCCCGACCCGAAGCTGGTGCTGCGCGATGCGCAGGCCTATGCCGAGACGCCGAACGCACAGACGCTGCTGCGCCTGACGCAAAGCGCCGAGCCGCCGCGCCAGGAACTGTTGCGGCGCATCAACCGCTCGCCCGGCGGCACGGGCAGCATCGTCGCGATGCGCCGCGCCCTGCTCGCCCGCGTGAACCGGCAGCCCGAGCTGCAGGCGGTCGAGGCCGACTTCCTGCACCTGCTGTCGAGCTGGTTCAACCCCGGCTTCCTGAGGCTGCAACGGGTCGACTGGAACTCGCCGGCGCAACTGCTCGAGCAGATCATCCGCCACGAGGCGGTGCACACCATCGACGGCTGGGACGACCTGCGCCGGCGCCTGCAGCCCGACCGCCGCTGCTTCGCCTTCTTCCACCCGCAACTGCCCGATGAGCCGCTGATCTTCGTCGAGGTGGCGCTGCTGCCGGCGATGCCCGAGGCGATTGCGCCGCTGATCGACAAGGCCTCCGAGCCACTGCCGCCGGGCCAGTTCAAGGTGGCGGCGTTCTACTCGATCAGCAACTGCCAGCCGGGGCTCAAGGGCGTGTCGCTGGGCAACTTCCTGATCAAGCGTGTGGCCGAGGAGCTCAAGCGCGAGCTGCCGCAGCTGAAGACCTTCTGCACGCTCTCGCCCATCCCCGGCTTCGCGCGCTGGGTGCGCGCCGGGGCCCTCTGCACGGGTCTGACGAAATCGAAGGCACAGCGGCTCGAAGAAGCGAGGGCCACCCTGACGAATGCCTGCGGCGGCGATCTCGACCGGCTCACCCATGCTGCCGGCCTGCGTGCCCTGCCGGCCGAGGGCTCACAGGCGCTGCTGCGCCTGGGCGCCTACTACCTCGGCTGGCATGCCAGCGCCGAGGGCGGCGACCCGGTGGCACGCTTCCACCTCGACAACGGCGCACGCCTCGAACGGCTCGACCCGCTCGGCGACCTGTCGGCCAAGGGGCTGCGCCAGTCCTTCGGCCTGATGGTCAACTACCTCTACGACCTCGACAAGGTAGAGACACACCATGAGAAGTTTGTCCACGGAGAAGTGGCACAGTCACGCCTCCTGACGTCATTGCTCTGACACCCTTACAACCACGGAGACACCATGACTCGCACCTCCCCGACCCGCCTGCGCCGACTCACGCTCGGCCTGCTGCTTGTCGCCGCCGCCCCGTGGGCCGCGGCCCAGGCCTGGCCGACCAAGCCGGTGACCATCGTCGTGCCCTTCCCGCCCGGCGGTGGCACCGACGCCTTCGCGCGGCCGCTGTTCGCGGTGATGACGAAGAACCTGGGCAAGCAGTTCGTCATCGACAACCGCGGCGGCGCCGGTGGCACGCTGGGCGCGGGCATCGCGGCCAAGGCTGCGCCCGACGGCTACACCTTCTTCATGGGCGCCGTGCACCACACGATCGCGCCATCGATGTACCCCAAGCTCGACTACAACATCGAGACCGACTTCGTGCCCGTGGGCCTGATCTCCAGCGTGCCGCAGGTGATCGTCGTGAACCCGCAGCGCGTGGCCGCCAACGACCTGCCGGGCCTGCTGGACTTCATCCGCAAGAACCCGGGCAAGCTGAACTACGCCTCGGCCGGCAACGGCACCTCGCACCACCTGGCCGGCGAACTGTTCAAGCTGCAGACCAAGACCTTCATCACGCACATTCCCTACCGCGGCGCGGGCCCGGCGCTGCAGGACCTGATCGCCGGCCAGGTCGACATGATGTTCGACGGCTTCGGCTCGTCGGCCAACCACATCAAGGGCGGGCGCATCAAGGCCATCGCGGTGGCCAGCGAGAAGCACGCGCCGGGCTTCCCCAACGTGCCGACCTCCAAGGAAGGCGGCGTGCCGACCTACCAGGTCGCCACCTGGTACGGGCTGTGGGCTCCCAAGGGCACGCCGAAGGAGGCTGTCGAGGCGATGCAGGCGGAGATGCGCAAGGCGCTGAACTCCGACGAGCTGAAGACCGCCTGGAACGGCCTGGGCGCCGAGACGCCCAACCTCTACGGCGACGCCTTCGGCAAGTTCGTCGGCAGCGAGGTGAAGCGCTGGAACGAGGTGGTCAAGGCTTCGGGCGCGAAGCTGGACTGAACATGGAGTCCTGCTGAGATGGCCGGCTCGATCACGCTGGAGCGCAGCGAAGGCGACGGCGTCGCCTTCCTGACGCTGTCGAACCCGGCCAAGCTCAACGCGATCGACATCGCGATGTGGCGCGAGCTGCACGCGCTGATGCTGCACCTGCAGGCACTGCCGCCCGAAGACGCGCCGCACGCGGTGATCCTGCGTGGCGCGGGCGGGCAGTTCGCCTCGGGGGGCGACATCGTCGAGTTCGCGAACTTCCGATTCGAGGAACATTCGCTGCGCGACTTCCACGAGAACGTCGTCGCGCCGGCGCTGCACGCGCTGCTCGACTGCGACATCCCGCTGTATGCGCAGATCGAGGGCGCCTGCATCGGCGGCGGTCTGGAGATCGCGGCCTGCTGCGACATCCGCATCTGCGGCGAAGGCAGCCGCTTCGGCGCGCCGATCGCCCGTCTCGGCTTCCCGATGGCGCCGCTCGAGATCGACGTGGTGGCACGCCTGGCCCACGAGCCGCTGATGCGCGAGATGCTGCTCGAGGCCCGGCTGCTGACCGCCGCGGCGGCGCTGCAGCACGGCCTGGTGCATGCCGTGGTGCCCGACGCCGAGGTGGCCGTGCTGACGCTGCGCCGTGCCCAGGCCCTGGCCGCGCTGTCGCCGCAGGCCGCGCGCATCAACAAGCGCACCCTGCGCCAGTTCAGCGTCGGCGGCCCGAGCGACGCCGAGCGCGAGGCCCACTACGCCTACGCCGACAGCCACGAACACCGCGAAGGCGTGACCGCCTTCATCGAGAAGAGAACGCCGAGATTCCAGAGGGGCTAGCCGGGCACACAGCCGGCAGCAGGGAGAGACCATGAGCCACAACGACAACCTGTTCGTCGCGCTGCGCGACGCCTTCCCGGCCCAACGCGGCCGCACCGCGATCGAGACGGCCGACGGCCCCGGCGCGCCGCTGTTCTACACCTGGGCCGACATCGACCGCGCCACGGCGATGATCGCCAACCTGCTCGCCTCGCTGCAGCTGCCCTCGGGTGCGCGCGTGGCGGTGCAGACCGAGAAGTCGGTCGAGGCGTTGCTGCTCTACCTCGCGGTGCTGCGCGCCGGCTACGTGTTCCTGCCGCTGAACACCGCCTACCAGGCGGCGGAGATCGAGTACTTCATCGGCAACGCCGAGCCCAGCGTGGTGGTCTGCTCCGGCAAGAATTTCGGCTGGGTGTCGAAGATCGCCTTCAAGGCCGGCACCCGGCATGTCTTCACGCTCAACGAAGACCGCAGCGGCACCCTGCTCGAACGCGCGGCCTGGCATGCCGACCGCCACGAGCCGGCGGTCAAGCATGCCGACGACCTGGCGGCCATCCTCTACACCAGCGGCACCACCGGGCGCAGCAAGGGCGCGATGCTGACGCACGGCAACCTGCTGTCCAACGCACGCGTGCTGAAGTCTTACTGGGGCTGGACCGAGGGCGACGTGCTGATCCACGCGCTGCCGATCTTCCACGTGCACGGCCTGTTCGTCGCCTCGCACGGCGCGCTGCTCAACGGCAGCAAGATGATCTGGCTGGCGAAGTTCGACCCCGCCGCGGTGGTGAGGCGCCTGCCCGAAGCCACGGTGTTCATGGGCGTTCCCACGCTGTACGTGCGCCTGCTCGCCGAACCCGGCTTCACGCGCGAGGCCTGCCGCCGCATGCGCCTGTTCGTGGCCGGCTCGGCGCCGCTGCTGATCGAGACCTTCAACGAATTCCGCGAGCGCACCGGCCACACCATCCTCGAGCGTTACGGCATGAGCGAGACGGTGATGCTCACCTCCAACCCGTATGACCCGAAGGACGGCGAGCGCCGCGGCGGCACGGTGGGCTTCCCGCTGCCCGGCGTGGGCGTGCGCGTCAGCGACGACAAGGGCCAGCCCTGCGCCAGCGGCGAGATCGGCGGCATCGAGGTGAAGGGCCCGAACGTCTTCCACGGCTACTGGCGCATGCCGGAGAAGACCAAGGAGGAGTTCACCGCCGACGGCTGGTTCAAGACCGGCGACGTCGGCAAGATCGACGAGCGCGGCTACGTCACCATCGTCGGGCGCAGCAAGGACCTGATCATCACCGGCGGCTACAACGTCTACCCGGCCGAGATCGAGGGCTACCTCAACGAGATGGAGGGCGTCGCCGAGAGCGCGGTGATCGGCGCGCCGCACCCCGACTTCGGCGAGGGCGTGGTGGCGGTGGTGGTGGCGCGGCCCGGCGCCAAGCCCGACGCGGCGGCGCTGATCGCCGCGCTGAAGTCGCGCATCGCCAACTTCAAGGTGCCCAAGCACCTGTTCGTGGTCGACGACCTGCCGCGCAACACCATGGGCAAGGTGCAGAAGA
>ERZ795056.1344-NODE-1344-length-28849-cov-6.333958_pt1 | contig 28849 bp, 22 predicted proteins | sample MGYA00375140_ERZ795056 | MGnify/ENA primary metagenome ERZ795056 (study PRJEB30185, sample SAMN05720227) | activated sludge metagenome | isolation source: Anaerobic digester | place: USA | collected 2015-03-09 ... | reverse complement strand
TGCCAATTGTACCGTGCCTCCGGCCGGAATGGTTACAGGTGCGGTAGTTGAAGGGGTTACCGTGAAATTTGAAACCTGATGATTATATAAATTGTAATGAGGAGCAGTTGTACCACCCGAGTAGGTGTGATACCAGCTTATTCCTCCATTATTTACCAAGGTGGGAGTAATGACAAAGTCCGTTGTTGAAATATTCTTAAAGTTGAGACATTGCAATAGTCCCAAATGTCCGAAATTAATGGTGATAGGGGATAACAGATTATTGACCGTAATTACGCCCGATACAGGTACATTGTTCAACGAATTTAATAAACTGAAACCTACAGGGGAGACATTTACGTTTACATAACTATACATATTTAATTGATACGTCGCTCCGTGTACTGCGTAAATAGTACATTTCTTATTGACATCGATCCCTTGCGGAATAGCGACGGTAAAGGTGGCAACCTTTCCGTTGGATGAAATATTCTGTTGGGTCAACGTTATAGGGGTTCCCTCCTTAACTGTCATAGTTTGGTCGAAGACCAAATATAGCACATCTCCCGCTTTCCATTTAACGACAATGTTCTTTGTCCCTGTTTCAGGCTCTAAGCTAAGACGGGTTTCCGGTGATTCATCCGGTGCAGAAGCCGTTATAACAAGTGTTCTTCCTTCAACTTCAGGGGTCGGCTTTTCGTTATCAATCTCATTATAGGTGCATCCTGTAATAATGAGGAGCGCCGATACTATCCATATAAAATATTTGTTTCTCATATCTCTACCCTTTAATACGTGTCATTACCAATCTTCACCACCAAAATTAGCAGGTGCATTACCCGTGTAGGGACTTGGCTGAAGGATGTTTTGGGTTAGTTCAATTTCTATAACTTCGATGTCGGGCGATGTATATTGTTCCGCCGATTTGAATTCTTTCGTGTTCATAGTTAATCAAAGTTTATAATCAATTAAATTTGCGTAGTATAGGCACAAAAATAGGGAGCTTTTTATTATTACCAAACAATTTTTGCTTTTTTTAGAAAAAATTAATCAAAATGTCATCTCCTGAAATGGGTTTTACTTAAATCAGGAAAAATTATGACAAAAGTTCAGCAAAATAACGAAATGATACAGTTTAACTCTTTACTCATAACTGTAGCCTATGCAACTTACTCGTAATTGCTTATTCAGAGTTATAATACGATTAATACCAAAAACAAATCCCGAAAGTTGTAGCTTTCGGGATTTGTGTCACCTGCGGTGGAAATGATTTTTTGTCAAAGGTGGGAGGGACTATTGTCCTGCCAATCCGCCTCCCCAACTTGCCGGAATGGAGCTGTAGTTGACTAAACTTGTGGCACCTTTGAAACAATCATCATATGTCCATGTATTACCTCCTCTGCCATATGTCCATAGCGGAGGGGCGGTACCTGCATTAGCCAATTTTTCCCCTGTCCTGTTAAAACAAAAACTCCAATCCATATTTCCCCTATTTGCAAAGAAGGTGGAGTTGGCAGGAGGGAAAAGTCCGGGCTGTATATACAAATATGTGCAGTGAGAGCAACATCCTTGGAAATTGTTTATAAGCGTATTGTTGTGGAAGAGTCCGGCCGGAATGGATACCAGGTTTTGGCAGCTGTAGAAGCACCAACTGAAATCTTTGGCTCTCGGTCCAAAATTTGGGAATGGAGTAAGTACAGCCGTGAGCCACATATTGCTGTTGAATGTGAGCTGCGGCATCTGTTTAACGGTAGGTTGTATTTGGTCGGAGTAAATGGTTATAACACGTTCGCCACTTAGGTCGTATTTATGTGTAGCAAGGATACCATTTGTAATGATGGTACCTGCCGGGATTTCTGTCGGGTTTCCTTCTCCCCAGTAAATCGTCAGCTTGGCAGGGAGGGTGTCTATAGCATTTTTCAACTTGATCTCGTAGGTTGTATTCTTGTTTGGATTGATGGCAAAGGTGAATTCACTCCTCGCATCCGACCAGCCCATGTCCACGGTACCTGTGTAGCGCTTACCGGCCTCGTAGGTCTTGACGGTAGTGCGTTGGCCGCTTATCCACTCGTATGACTTCTCCAAGCCAACCAGCATTATCTTCGACCTTCCGGTTACTCCAATTATCATGTCGTCAGGGTTAAAAGCGAGATAGGCGGTCAAACTATTGTTGCTGGTACCGGCAGCGAAAGTTACACCTGAGACGTTAAGGGCCGCCCAATGGGTATATCCGTTCAGTGATTCCTCGGTTTTCCACAATATTTTTGTCAGGCAAAAATTGCCAGGTATGCCGCTGAATACAAATTTGATGATGCTGCTCTTTGGAAGCAAGTTAAAGGTGGTAGTTAGGGCATTGGCCACCTCGTCACTCATAAAGAGGTGTTGATTGATATGTGTTGTACTGTTATCTCCTACCTGTGTTTGTTCCCAAAATTCATAGCCTGGAACCGGCACGTTACCGTTTGCATCCAGTATGACCTCACCATACTCATCCAGTTTGACTGCATTGGCAGGATAATAGGCTTTATATTTGGTGGCATCAGTTACGATATCTCCGTTAAAACTGTTGCCTGTTCCTGTCCAGGTAAAAGTAGAATGTCCTTTATAAGTATTATCGTTGTCGAATCCGACGAGCAGAAGCTGGTCGTTGCTTTCCCATGCGAGTTTGAGCGTAGCGTCATTGTAAGAAACGCGGGTCTCTTGGGGGATATCGGCACTTATGGTAACTCTCTTTCCCCCTTTCTCTTCAACAGGATTGAAAGGATCTTCTAGAGTACAATTCGCCACCAACAGGGCGAGCAGTGCAAAAATGAATAATTTAAATCTCATATTTATTTTTGTTTAAGCTCTATTTTGTCAATGTTGAGCAGTTGATTGTTTAAAATTTACAAAAAGTATCAAGCCAGAGGGTAAAAGGCAAATGCCAACTGCCAATGGCTAATGGCTAATTATAACTACCAGGCATCTCCTCCATCTCCAACTTCGGGAAGACTTGCCGTTAGGATATTTTGGGTCAGTTCAATTTCAATAACCTTGAAGTCAGGCGCAATGTATTGTTCCGCCAATTTTAATTCTTCTTTTTTCATAATTAATCAAAGTTCATAATTAATTAAATTCACAGATTTATCCAAAATGCAAAAGTAGGAAGTTTTTTAATATGACCAAATATTTGTGCGTTTTTTAGAAAAAATTTAATCAAAATGTAATATTATGTTTTGTTCATACTTAAAGCTATGCATTGTCGATCAATTTACTTTTTGGAGTTTGTGCGGAAAGAAAATGCACTCAGGCGGTTATACGGCCATTCAAAAAATCCCTCTTACCGCGATGGTGAGAGGGATCTTTCTATCGAAAAGGAGAACATTATTTCCAACTAGGCGGAATATCGCCGTGGTTGGTTAAATTGGAGGCGTTTTTAAAACAATCAGTCGTCGTCCATGTTGCACCTTGATTGAACTCCCATAGCGCAGGGGCAGTACCGGGTGATGTCGTGTCCGAACCTACCTTAAAAAAACACCCTTGGAAATTCATCGCACCTCTATTTATAAAATAATTGGGATCTGCAGCCGGATTCGGGAACATTACAGGAGCCAATTGCAATTTTGGGCATTGGGAGAAACATTTAGAGAAATTAGTTGCATTTGTATTGTTGTCGAATAATCCCACCGGAATACAGGCTAATTGTTTGCAGCGCTCGAAACAAGAACTAAAATCTGTCGCTTCCATATTGGGGAAGGGGGTCAGTATGGTCGTCAAATAGGTGTCTACGCCGTTTTTGATTGAGAATGTGATTTGCGGCATCTGTTTGAGGGAGGGGTCTAATTGGTCGGAGTAGATAATGACGGTATAATTGCCTTTCTTGACGTAGCGATGCGAAGCTATGGCCGTTTTTGAAAGCGACGCGTTTTTGGCGATGGTTGTGTTCGGTTTACCATCTCCCCAGTCGATTGTCAGGTTGGCAGGGCTTGTGGAGGGAGCAGATTTTTGCCAGATCTCATAGTCTGCGTTATTATTGTCGATATTGATGGTATAGATAAATTGAGTTTGTCCCATTGTCCAGCCTCCGTTTATATTGGCGGTGTAACGATTTCCGGCTTGGTAGTTTACGTTTTTGTTAACGGTATGGCTCCACTCGTACGACCGGTCACCAATAAGCGTTACTTTTACCTTTCCTCCGGCGGCGATCTTCATCACTACAGGGTCGAAAGCGAGGAAAAGGGTCAGGTTTGGGCCTGAAGATGCCATGTTGATATTGGTAATGTCGAGGATTGCCGACCGGGTATCCCCTTCCGCTGTGGTCTGAACCGTCCAAATCAGTTTTTTTAGGTTTCCTAAATTGTCCGGTATGTTGCTGAGATTAAATTTGATGATGCTGCTTATCAAGGCTAAGCTAAAGGTCTGATTGATGGGGATGGCTTCCTCGTTGCTCATAATCAGCTTACCGCTGAGATGTGCCGTAGTATTGTTTCCGTCTTGTGTTTGTTGCCAGCAGGTGTTGGTAAAAGGTTGTAAGTTGCCGCTTGCATCCAGTGTGACAGCTCCTCCGGGGTAGTATGCTATGTAGGTAGAAGCGCCTGTTACGGGTTTTCCAGAAAAACTGTTGCCGTTTCCGTTTTTGGTAAAGGTAGAGTTTCCATTATAAGTTGAGCCTTGATATCCGGCCAGAATGAGTTCATCCTGACTCTCCCACATTAGTTTGCGCGTGCCGTCATCGTATGCGACGCGGGTTTCCGGTGCCATCGTTGCGTTTATTGTAACGATCTCTTCACCCTTTACCATGGGTTCGGGAAGAGGTTCATGGGTACAACCCGCCATCACCAGGGCGAGTAGTGCAAAAATAAATAGTTTGGGTTTCATAGCTATGTGTTTTATTTTGTTGTTGATTGTTCATTACGTATTGCTAACGGCCAAATACTAACGGCTTGATGCTGTGGAATCAAGATTGTGGACTAAAAACTAAGAGCCAATGGCTAAAGGCCAAAGGCTAATTGCTAATAGCTAATTTCTTGCTACCACGCGTCGCCTCCGTCTCCAACGTCGGGAAGACTTGCTGTAAGAATGTTTTGGGTCAATTCAATTTCGATGACTTCGATGTCAGGCGCAACGTATCGTTCCGCCAATTTGAATTCTTGTGCGTTCATAATCAATGAGTTTTTCTACCAATGCTCAAATTTAGTGTTATTTTTAATATGACAATACACTTTTTGGAAAAAATTATCAAAATTTTAGTTATTTTTTTAAATTCACACTAAAATTTATTCTTTACATACTGATTTGTGCTTTGTTAATTGATCTACTATTGTACAAGAGAGCACAAAAAATCCCTCTCACCGGCGGTAAGAGGGATTTTTCATTTAAGGGACAGTATTATTACAACCATTCGCTCGGAATATCACCGGCATTGGTCACATAAGCGCCTTTAAAACAACCAACAGTCGTCCATGTTGCTCCACCTCTATCGAATTTCCATAACTCGGGGGCAGTGCCGGTGGGGGGATACGGCTCCGTTTTTCCACCTACACCGAAAAAACAGAGTTCGAAGTCCATATTCATTCCTGCAAAATAATTGGGATCTGTAGCAGGATTTGGGAAAATGTCCGGATTTAATATCAACAATCCGTCTCTATAGAAGCAATGGTAGAAAATGGTTGCTTTGGGGTTATATTTAAATAATCCGGCCGGAAGTGAGATTAAACTACGGCATTGAGCAAAGCATTTGCCAAAATTTGATGCATTCATATTGAGGAAGGGAGTAAGTACAGTCGTCAGCGTTGTATTATTGAATCCAGCGGGATCTCCGAAAGTAATTTGAGGCATCTGTGGCTTCTTGTAATCACTTTGGTCAGATTCAATGGTGATAGTATAATTGCCTTCGTTTTTATACTCGTGGGCAATGATGACCGCGTCATAAAGTGCAGTGCCTTTATCGATTCGATCGAAGTATCCATCCCCCCATTTGATCTTTATGTTGGCAGGGTTGTTAGTGGGAGTAAATGGCTGCCATATCTCGTATCTCGTGCCTGCTTCCCTAATTCTTATAGTATACATAAATGAATTAACTGCTTGCCACTTGTCGCCTACTGTTCCTGTGTAGCGAGCTCCAGGCTTATATTCCATGCCCCCAGAGGTGGTTTCCCACCGATATTGCCTTTCGCCAATTAGCGTTATTTCCACAAGCCCTTGCTCGTCGATCTTCATCACGGCAGGGTCAAAAGCGAGGTAAGCAATTAGACCATCAATATTGTCAGGTATTTTTTCAAAATTGAGGGTCGCCGATCGTGTCCCCGCATTCTTGTTGGTCTCAACCGTCCAAATCATTTTTTTGAGGGTTCCAACCTTGGCCGGGATGCCTTTGATAAAAAACCTCATGATGCTGCTCTTCAATTCCAATTTAAAGGTCTCTTTGAGACTATTGGCTGTCACGTCGAATAGGAGCAGTTTGTTGCGAAGATGTGCCGTAGTACAGTCTTCGTACTGTGTCTGTTCCCAGAAATTATCGTCAAAAGGTAATACATTGCCGTTCCTATCCAGTTTGATTGCCCCCGCGGGATAGTAGGCCTTATAGGTTTCTGCTTTTGCTACCTCATCTCCCTCAAAACTGTTGCCTCTGAGCCAGGTAAAGGTGGAGTGTCCTGCGTAGCTTCCGTCAGCATAATATCCGACAAGCAAGAGCTGGTCGCCCTTCTCCCATGAGAGTGTGAGTCTGTCGTCATCGTATGCCACGCGTGTTTCCGCTGGGATCGTTGCGCTTATAATTACGCGCCTTCCCCCTCCCTTCTCAGGTTCTTGAAGAGGGTCGCGGGTGCAGCCCGCCACCAATAGGGCGAGCAGTGCATAAATAAATAGTTTGAGTTTCATGTCTGTGTATTTTATTTGGTTGTTGGCTAATTGTTTATCATCCATAACGAATTGCTAACCGATAATGGCTGGTAGCTCGATGCTGTGGGCTCAAGGAAGTGGACTAAAAACTAAGAGCCAATGGCTAAAGGCCAAAGGCTAATTGCTAATAGCTAATTTCTTGCTACCACGCGTCGCCTCCGTCTCCAACGTCGGGAAGACTTGCTGTAAGAATGTTTTGGGTCAATTCAATTTCGATGACTTCGATGTCAGGCGCAACGTATCGTTCCGCCAATTTGAATTCTTGTGCGTTCATAATCAATGAGTTTTTCTACCAATGCTCAAATTTAGTAATTATTTTAATACGACAATACATTTGTTGAAAAAATATCAACATTTTAGTTACTTTTTATTCACACTAAAATTTCTGTTTTGCCGATTGGTTAAGGCTACGTCGGTTGATCTTCTTTTTTGAGTATTGTATTTACTTCTACTGATAAAATATAAGTATCCACAGAATATTACAAAAAGCACCCACAGAATCGTATTGAAAGCATCACGAAATGGAAAATATTACGACTACAAAGCAAAAATCCCTCTCACCACCGGCGAGAGGGATCTTCTATCGAAAGATGGCGTTATAGCCATCCGGGGTGATTGTTATTAATTTACCCATCCGGGTTCGGCAAAATTCCGGTCATTAATAAGTCAGTCAAATCCCGGAATAATACTTCTATTACATCAATGGTCATATTTTCCCAAACTTCCTTCATTATTGTGAATAGAGTTTTATATTTGCACCCATAATAATTGCAGCACGGAAAGAATAGTAAATCCGATTACTGAAACACCAACAGAATGACACGACAACACTGCACTAAGCGCTTATCCAACTGCAAAACGGCAACCTTTATTTCAACAATTCTTAACGGACTTGGACAGATAATGCTTCAAGAAAATAGCATTACAGGCTTGCTGTTTCTGATCGGAATATTTTACGGTTCCTACACAATGGGCCTTGCGGCGCTTTTGGCTACGATTTGCGGAACGGCTACGGCATATCTGTTCAAATACGACAAAAGTGAAATAGAACAAGGGCTTTATGGATTTAGCGCGGCATTGGTGGGTGTAGCGGTGATGCTGTTTGTGAAGCCGGTGATTTGGGCTTGGTTGTTTGTGATTTTGGGTGCAGTGGCAGCTGCAATGTTGCAGCATTTTTTTATAAAACGCAATTTTCCCGCATACACCTTTCCCTTTGTTGTGGTGACTTGGCTGATACTCCTGATTTGCAATAAGTTTTGCGGCGATATGCTTGCTATCTCCACACCGGCTGTTGCGCAAGCAAGCGACTCATTGACGGGAGGGTTTAAGAGTTTCGGACAGGTGATTTTTCAAGATAAATTCCTCGCGGGTTTGTTGTTCTTTTTAGCGGTATTCATCAGTTCCCCCATTGCGGCTCTCTATGGTCTTGCAGCGGCTGTTGTTTCGGCTATTTTGGCATTTTATCTTTCCGTGCCGCTTACTGAAATCAACCTCGGACTTTATGGATTCAATGCGGTTTTATGTGCAATTGTATTTGCCGGCCCGAAAGTGCGGGACGGCTTGTGGGTCTTGATTTCGATTGTTTTGGCCTTAGCCATCAGTCTGTTGATGCTCAAAACGGGCATTCCAAAACTTACATTCCCATTCGTTCTGGCCACCTGGATTACGCTGCTTTTGAAAAATAAGTTAGCTCCCCGAATAAAAAGAGGCAATATCTCTTAAAAAAGTCGCCCCATATTTTTATAATTCACCAGTTGAATTTCTGCGGTATCATTTTCGAAGTCTCCGGCGTAAATGACTGCTTTATCGGTAAGTCTATTGTTTAATACCTTGCCAAGGGATTTGATGCCGGTTTCATCATTGCCTTTTTTGAGCAGTAAATCCTTTATCCATTTTATGCAAATTTGCAGTACAATTGCAAAATTACATAAAGTTGTTCTGATCATTTGTTATTTCCTCGTCAAACTATAAAGATCCTTTCGCCTGTCGCGCAGATTTCTTACACTTCCGAATTGATTCAGTTCGTTGAGTAAATCCAAATCTACGTCAACAATCAATATCATTTCGGTATTAGGTGTAGCTTCTGCCTTGATTCCGTTAGTGGGGAATGCGAAATCGCACGGCGTGAAGACCATTGCCTGTCCATATTGGATATCCATATTGTGCACCTTCGGCAAATTACCCACACATCCCGCAATGGCAACGAAACATTCATTCTCAATAGCTCTCGCCTGAGCACAATTCCTTACACGCGAATAACCGTTTTGCGTATCGGTGAGGAAGGGTACGAAAAGGATTTGCATCCCTTCATCAGCCAGTAAACGCGAAAGTTCCGGGAATTCCACATCGTAACATATAAGAATACCGATTTTTCCACAGTCGGTATCGAAAGTTTTCACCACGTCACCGCCCTGCAGACCCCACACGCGTGCCTCATCGGGCGTAACGTGGAGCTTCTCATATTTCTCGCGGGTACCGTCGCGACGACAAAGATAGCCTACGTTGTAAAGCAAATTGTCGCGCATTTCCGGCATGCTGCCGGTTATGATATTTATGTTGTAGGAAATGGCCAACTCCGACATATTGTTGACTATCTCATCTGTATATTTGGCCAGCTCACGAATGGCGTTCGGCTCGGAAAGATGGTTGTATTGAGCCATGAGCGGAGCATTGAAAAACTCCGGGAATAGCGCAAAGTCGGAGTGATAGCCGGAGACGGCATCTATAAAAAACTCCGCTTGTTGCATCATATCTCCCAGATTTGCGTATGAGCGCATTTGCCACTGGATCAATCCGAGGCGCACAATCTTCTTGGCAATTGTAGCTTCATCGGTCGGTTCTTCATAATAGATATTGTCCCAGCGCATCAATACTGCATATTCGTTGCTCTTTTCATCGCCCCGCAAATATCCGCGCATTACCCGAAGCGGTTGGAAATTATTTGAAATCTGAAAATTCAAAACCGGATCATCTATCTCCTTAAGACGTACACGTCTTATATATTCGCGTGGAGAGTATTGGTCGGCGTAGAGATGATAATTGGGCATGCGACCGCCGAAGATGATTGATTTCAGGTTGAGGCGTTCGCATAGGTCCTTGCGGTAGTCGTACATACGTCTGCCCAGCCTCAATCCCCGAAACTCTTTGCTTACAAAAACCTCAATACCATAGAGCACATCCCCTTTAGGGTTATGAGTACTGAAGTAATCGCCTACAACTTGTTTGTATGTATGTTTGTTGCCGAGCTTTTTATAATCCACAATGATGGAAAGCGCACATCCCGCCAACTTCCCATTTACTTTTATAACTATCTGGCCTTCAGGAAAAATATTTATGAGTTTCTGAATATAAGGTTTACTCCAATACCCACCCGGCTCATCCGAATAAACCTGAATCATAATCTCCTTTAACTCATCATAATCTTCAATACTTAAATAACTTAGTTCAATGTTCTCAATATTACTCAAATCCATATTTTTTAATTTTTTAGTAAATTCTCTAAAGGTACTAAATTTTGAGCAGTTAAACGAATTAAATACACATAATAACCGACAGACGTACATTGCCGTCAGATATATCTAGTTACAACGAGTTATTGTATGCAGTGATTTGGAGTTTATTTTATTATTTCCCAATAACCATTCTTTTTTGCTCCTATTCTTTCAATGATACCTTGTTTTTTAAGATTGGCTACTACTCTTTCGACTTGTCTTGAACTTATACCAATCTTCTCTGCTATATTCTTTGCAGTAACATATTTGTCTGCACGAATAAGACTCACTATTTTGAGTGAATTATCACTTAGATTGTACTTTGCGCCAATTTCATTGATAGCCATTTCTTTGTTGTCTTCAAGAGTGTTGAGGATTTCTTGAAGCATAAAATCTATAAATGGCTGACTATCCCCTAATATGGAACTTTGCTCAATAGCATCGTAATAGGCTTGTTGATTTGCAAATACCATATTTTCAACCGGAAGGTATTCGAATATTGGATTCAGTTTTCCCAAAATCAATGATTGCCAAAATCTACCCATACGACCGTTTCCATCCATGAAAGGATGGATAAATTCAAATTCATAATGAAAAACACAACTACGGATAAGAAGGTGATCTTCCGAATGTTCCAACCAATTAAATAAATCGCTGATAAGATCTTCTATCCTGTTGGCAGGCGGAGCAATATGTATGGCTTTTTCTCCCTCAAATACACCTACACCCTTTTTTCTAAACACTCCCGCTTCGTCAACCAAACCCGCCATCAAAGTATGGTGGGCTTTCAAAAGATCTTTTACGGAATATGGATTCAGTGTTGGATAGAGTTCGTATGTTTTTATTGCATTCTTTACCTCTTGGATCTCCTTTTGAGGAGCAATCACTCTCTTACCATCGATTATAGCTAAAACTTCTCCTTCAGAAAGGGTATTACCTTCGATGGCAAGAGATGAATATATGGTTTTGATGCGATTAACTTTTCGAAGTCTCAATGAATCGACTTGTTCCAACTTTATTGCATAGCGCTCAAGCTGTGCGGATATTTGGGCAATGAGGTTGATCGCTTTTGAAGAAATTGTGAATGGTGGTCTATACATATTTGTTCCGACATTTAATCCGTCAATTATTCCGACATTATTCCGACACAAATATAAGGTTTATTCCGACATAAACAAATAAAATTATACTTCTTCTTACCAATAATTAGTCCACTCCCTTTACACTTCTGTAAAGTTTCTTTACACTTGATTTTTTGGATAAATTTTATAAAGCACTGCTTGTCAGCGCGTTAATGGTCATGGCACGGTGGGTGCTTTCATTTGAGGTGTAAAAGAAAATTTTATCAAAATGAAAAAAAAATTAATAATAACCGTTGCAGCACTATTTTGTTCAGGATTCCTCTTTGCGCAAGAGGTTATGACACTTAAGGAGTGTATGCACTATGCTGTGGAAAACTCCTCCAGGGTCAAGATCCAGCAGATGGAGGTGGATGATGCAAGAGTTGCCCGTAGAGATGCAATATTGAATATGTTTACTCCGCAAGTTTCGGCCGGTACCTATGCCTATTCCAATTTCGGTCGCTCGGTCGACCCCGAGACCAATACATATGTGTCAACCGCGTCTTTTAACAATGTTTACACTGTTGGCGGAGGAATTACACTTTTCAATGGTTTCGCTTCCGTCAATAATGCGAAAATCAGCAAGACTGCCCTGAAAATGGGGATTGACCGGGAGACACTGATAAAAGATGAGGTCTGTCTGGCAACTATGGAGGCCTATTACAATGTGGTATATTTCGGCCAGCTCGCAGAGCTTTTGGAGAATCAGGTTGCAACAGCGCAAGGCTCTTTGAAACTTGCAAAGAAGCAAGAAGAGCTGGGACAAAAAAGCTATTCGGATGTTATTGAGATGGAGGCGGAACTTTATGATAGAGAATATCGGCTCGTGATGGCCAAGAATCAATATGAAGATGCGCTTCTTAAGCTTAAAGACATGATGTTTTGGCCCTTGGATGAGGAATTGGTTATCGATGCCTCAATGGTTATTCCCGAAAATGTACGGACTCTAATTGTGGAGGAGGAAACTGAAGAACTGGTGGATTATGCTATTCATTCCCTTCCCTCAATAGCTATAGCAAGAGGTGCAATGGAAAATGCAAAGCGAGATTATAGCACCGCTAAATGGGCATTTTCTCCCAAACTTTCGCTTCAGGGCGGTTGGGCTACAAGTTATTATACATATCCGCGTCAGAAAGATTACATTCCGCTTCCATTTGAAACCCAATTTCGGAACAACGCAAATCAATATATACAACTTTCTTTGACGTTTCCTATTTTTGACAGACTCTCTACTTTTTCCAATATCAGAAAGAAAAAGAACGCATACAGCAAAGCAACCGTTCAATACGAACAGAAACTACGCGATGTTGAGACGGAAGTGATAAGAGCCGTTAAGGACAGAGATGGAACCTATGCTGCCTATGAACAAGCCGACTGTATGGCAAGACTACAGGAAGAAGCATATCGTTTGAATGTGAGAAAGTTTGAACAAGGTCTCATCTCTACGATCGATTTTCAAAAAGCATCGGACAATTGGCTCAATGCAAAAACCGGCAGATTGGATGCACTCCTGAAATTTTATATAAAGAAAAGCGTAGTGGATTACTACGGCGGTATAGGTTATTTAGAACAATAAAAAATCAGATAAAATGGACAGAATTATAGAAAAGAAAAAGGGCATTAAAGTGACTTTTACTAAGAAAGCCCTTCCTTACTGGTTCGGTGCTCTATTGGTAGCATTCATAATATGGCTACTGGTTCGTGACAATTCAAGCACTTTGAGAGTCAACCCCGAAACCCTCTTTATCAGCGAGGTTCAGAGCGGAGAATTTAATGATTACATCCGTATCAGCGGACAGGTTCAACCTATGACCACCATACAGTTAAGCCCCCAGGAGGGTGGAATCGTGCAGGAAATTGTAATCGAAGAGGGTTCTTTGGTTAAAGCGGGTGATGTGATTCTGCGTCTCAGCAATGATAACCTCGACCTTCAGATTCTCAATTCAGAATCTGAGCTCGCCGAGAAGGAAAATATCCTTCGCAATACCTTGATTGCAATGGAGCAGCAAAGATTGAATTTGCGTCAGGAGAGCCTTCAACTGGAAATTGAAGTGAAAAAATTGTTGCGCAGATATGAGCAGAACAGGTCTCTTTATGAAGAAAAACTTATTTCCCGTGAGGAATATCTGGTAGCAAAAGAGGATTATGAACTTGCAGCAGGAAGACTTGAATTGGTGAAAGAGAGGGCGGAGCAAGATAGTTTATATCGTAGTGTTCAGGTGAGTCAAATGGAGGAAAGTCTGAGAAATATGAGAATAAATATGCATATGATTCGCAAAAGAAAGGATAATCTTATGATAAAATCCCCTATTGATGGAGAATTGGGACTTCTGGATGTGGTACTCGGTCAGGCCATAGCAAGCGGAACAAAAATCGGGCAGATCAACGAGCTTGGCAGCTATAAGATCGAAGCACAGATCGATGAGCACTATATCGATAGGGTTACGGCAGGTCTGGAAGCCACTTTCGAGAGGCAAAATGAGGCCTACGACGCCGTTATCCGCAAGGTTTATCCAGAAGTTCGTGACGGCAAATTCAAAGCCGATTTCAAATTTAGCGGAGAACAGCCTGCTAATATCCGCACCGGTCAGACCTATTATCTCAATCTACAGCTCGGTCAGCCCGAAAAGGCAATTATCATTCCCCGTGGCACATTCTATCAGAAGACCGGAGGCAAATGGATCTACGTAGTCTCTCCCGACGGAGGCAAAGCAGTTAAACGCGAAATCCGCATCGGTCGTCAGAATCCCCAATTTTTCGAAGTTCTGGAAGGACTTGAGGCAGGAGAGAGGGTGATCATTTCAGGTTATGATACTTTCGGAGATAACGATGTGCTGGTATTCTAAAAAATAAGGGCAATGAAAATTAAAGAAATAATTACAAAAGCATTGTCGCTCGGTACCGGCCTGGCCATAGGAATCTTGCTTATAGCCAATATAAGTTACGAGTTGAGCCATGACAGGTGCTATACGGAGCCGGAACAAATTTATCAGATTCGCTCTCTGTATTTCGAAAATGGTAAAGAGAATGATTATCATAATGTCTCCGGTGCAATTGCTCCCGGCTTCAAGGAGTATATTCCCGGAGTGGAATATGCTACCAGAATGACGCCAATATGGAATAGCGATAAGTTTTCCGATGAAAACAAAAATATAATCAGCGGCTCCATTATAGTTGCGGATAGCTCTTTCTTTGATGTTTTTGATACGGAAATTTTGGCAGGGGACCCTAAAGGTGCTCTGTCGCAAAGAGGGTCGGCTATGGTATCTGAAAGTTTCGCTGACAAGTTAGGTGGGGTTGGCGAGGTTATTGGTAAAATTATCTTTAATGAAGAGTCCCCTAATTTTCCTATTACCATTAACGGTGTATTTGCTGATTTCCCTCATCATAGCTCAGTAAAACGTGATGTGCTGCTCTCAATGGAGAGCATGAGGAAAGAATCAACCGAAAATTGGGTCGGCAATGATAGATATCGCGGTTATGTGAGGTTGATGAAGGGCACGGATCCCGATATGCTTGCACCTGCCATCAGAGATATGCAGATGAAAAATTATCCGGCGGAAGCGATTAAAATGTTCCAGGATTCAGGATTGGACCTGCAATATTTTCTGGCGCCGTTAACCAGGCAGCATTTAAAATCTGAGCAAGTCAGAATCACGGTTTTGATACTCTCGATTGTAGCGCTACTGTTGATTGCTATTTCGCTACTGAACTATATTCTCTTTTCGGTTTCTGCTATCTCCAATCGTTCCAAAGAGATGGGAGTGAGAAAATGTTATGGAGCAGGCAGGAAAAATATTTATGGAATAATGTTTAAAGAAGCTGTAGTGGATGTTTTAGCGGCCATTGTGGTGGCAACCATCATAATTCTCTTTTTCAGACCGCTGATTGAGGATATTACAGGCGTTCCGGCCTCTGCGCTCCTTGTAAACGCGACATATACCGCTATCGCCCTAATACTGCTTGTGGTTTTCATTGTGGCAGCCGTTGTTCCGGGCTATCTCTATTCAAGAGTTCCTGCGCAATCTGCGATCAGAAATTATAGTGAAAATAAAAGAATATGGAAACTCTCACTTCTCTTTATTCAGACAGCAATATGTGCTCTGCTGCTCTCTTTGGTGCTGGTAATCAACAAGCAATATACCAAAGCCATCCATGATAAACCGGGGTATGAGTATGAAAACCTGCTCTGGACCGTGCTCACAGGTACGGACAAAAAGGTGCATCAAGGTATTGTTGATGAGCTAAAAACCCTTCCTGAGGTATTAGGCGTCGAAATGTCATACGGTCTGCCTTTGGATAGCGGTTCAGGCAATAATATAATTGATGGTGATAAGCATTTGTTCAATATTGCAGACCAATATGAAGGTACAGCCGGTTTGTTTGATCTGTTGGGAATTCCATTCATAGAGGGAAGGTATCCGCAAAGTCCATTGGAAGTTGCTGTAAGTGAGAGTTTTTTAACTGAAATGGCAAAATTCGAGGATTGGAGTGACGGCGCTGTAGGTAAGCAAATATTTGTTACCGAACACAGCCTGACACCTACACACTCCTTCACCATATCCGGAGTCTATAAGGATTATAGAATGGGCACACTCACCGGTCAGGATAATAGAGCAAGCATTAAATTTCTCGGTGAGATAGGTAAAGATGAAGATTGGATGCCGTTTATGGCGATAAAAGTGAATGAAGTTTCGAGAGAATTGATCGGGAAGGTGCAAAATATTATTCAATCCCGAATCGAAAACAGAGTGGTTGAGGTAAAGGCTTATAAAGACTCAATGCGCGAGGCCTATTCCGGTGAAAGAAGGACTAAAAACACCGTTATCATCGGTTGTGTTGTCTCTATTGTCATCGCACTCTTTGGCCTTATCGGCTATATCAGAGATGAATCTCAACGCAGAAGTAAGGAGATGGCTATCAGGAAGATAAATGGCGCCAGTGTCAAAGAGATTATAACCATTTATATAAAAGAAGTTCTAAAAATAGGCATAGTTGCCCTTATTCTAGGTAACGCCGGAGCCTATTATGCAGCTCATATATGGCTACAGAATTTTTCCGAAAAAATCACCCTTTCCCCTTGGTACTTTATAGTGGCGGACATCATTATTATCATCTTGATTATCACAACAATAGTCTTTAATAGCCTCCGTATTTCGAGGGCCAATCCGGTAGAATCACTTAAAAACGAATAAACGCTAATAAACGCTAATATACACGAATTAACACGAATACAAACAATTAAAAACGATAACAATTATGATTACAGTTAAAGATCTCAGCAAAGTTTTCCGTACGGAGGAAATCGAGACAACAGCATTGAACAAGGTTTCATTTAACATCAACGATGGCGAATTTGTAGCCGTCATGGGGCCTTCGGGTTGCGGTAAATCCACTCTTCTCAATATTCTTGGTCTGCTGGACAATCCCACGGAGGGCAGCTACATTTTTGCCGGCCAGGAAGTGGCTAAATTGAAGGAAAAAGATAGAACCAAATTCCGTAAAGGCAACATCGGCTTCGTATTCCAGAGCTTTAACCTAATAGATGAGCTGGATGTTTATGAAAATGTGGAACTGCCACTTAAATATATGAATATCAGCGCATCCGAACGTAAGAAAAGAGTGACTGAAATCCTGAAAAGAATGAATATCAGCCATAGAGCAAAACATTTCCCTCAGCAGCTTTCCGGTGGTCAGCAGCAGCGTGTTGCCATTGCCCGCGCCGTAGTCGCCAATCCAAAGTTGATTCTTGCAGACGAACCGACAGGTAATCTCGACTCCAAAAATGGTAAAGAAGTGATGGACTTGCTCAGCGAACTTCATTCAGAAGGCACAACCGTAGTAATGGTGACTCACTCCCAAAAAGACGCGGCAGTGGCTCAGCGTATCATCAACCTATTTGACGGTCAGATCGTAAGTGACGTTAAAAACGAATTATAGAGATGGCAAGATTTTATTTATTTAGGCGAGGTCGGGGGCTATCTCTCTCCAGTGTATTGAATGTGCTGGGTATGGCGGTTGCCTTTGCTGCCTTCTACATAATACTCTGTCAGGTAAATTACGAGTTTGGATTCAACAAAAAGATTAAAGATGTTGACAAAGTCTTTGTGATTTCTTCAGGAGAACATGCCGGCGGAGGGAAAAGGAATCTCTCATTCTGCCGTCCTTTGGCGGAGTTAATCATCGATTCCTCACCCAACATAGAGTATGGCGGAATTATCAACCTTGGATATAATGGAAGTGGAAAGCAAAGTTTCTGGGTGGATCGGAACAATGAGAAGCATATAGTTGAAATGAGTGCCACCCCTATCAGCGGGGATGCTCTCAAGGCTATTGGATTGGAGCCGATTGCAGGTTCATTTGATAAAATGGTTAACAGGACCAGCTTCGCTCTCAGCAAAAGTGTAGCGGAAAAATTTGATTTGGAGGTGGGGATGCAGTTGAACCAAGGCGATACTCCCGGAACGATTGTGGCTATTTATGAAGATATGGCTGAAAATTCCCATTTAAAGCACTGTGAGCTTCTCTACAACCTCGATAAAGAGAACCTGGATAGCTATTCGGAGTGGGGTTACACCTACTTTGTAAAAATCATAGATCCTTCGCAGAAGGAGGATATGGAAAAAAATCTCACCTCTACTATTCGTCCTTTCTTTAAGGATAAGCTTTTAGATCAAGTAGCTGAAGCCGGAGAAGAGATTGGTGCCTCGGATGAAGAGATAAATAAAGCGATAAACAACTTTTTGGATATGGCAGATGTTCAGTTAATACCTTTGGGAGGCTTATATTTCCAGGAAGGCATATCGAGTATGATAGATTTTGGAAATCGTACGACAACTACGGTACTTCTGATTGTTGCGATATTGGTGATAGGAATCGCATTTGTAAACTATATCAATTTCTTCTTTGCCTTAATTCCGGAGCGCATAAGAGGTGTCAATACTAAGAAGGTGCTAGGCTGTTCCCGCAGAGAGCTTATTATGAGCGTAGTTACGGAGAGTTTAACACTGATAATCGTAGCGTTGATATTGGCATTTGCCTTTGTAATGCTCTTCAATATGAGTGAGTTGGTTCATCTAGTGGCTGCAAAAACCGCTTTAAGTGCGAATATAAGCCTCGCGATTTCAACAGTTATCATTGCTCTTGTGGTAGCCGTAGTTTCCAGCCTCTATCCCGCTTTCTACATTACTTCATTTGAGCCGGCTCTGGTATTAAAAGGCTCTTTCGGAGCCACGAAACAGGGAAAAACCTTGCGTTACGGACTTGTAGGGCTACAGTTTGTTATCTCTATAGGGTTGATTATTGTCTCCTCTTTTATCAATCTGCAGCGCAATTATATGGTAAATTATGATATGGGCTTTGATAAAGAGCAACTTCTCTATGTACATACCACTTATGATATCGGAAAAAATGCCGAGGCTGTTGAAGAGAGATTGAAGAGCGACCCTCAGATTCAAGATGTTACATGGGCTTCAGGTGAACTCATTGCCCCTATAAGAATGGGATGGGGACGCAGTTTTAAAGGCGAGGCGATTACTTTCCAATGCTATCCGGTTGCATGGGACTTCCCCGAATTTATGGGCATAGAGATATTGGAAGGGCGTTCTTTCCGTAAGGAGGATGAAATTGGTGAAAATGGAGTCTTTATTTTCAATGAAGCATGTAAGCTTAAATTTGGGTTGACTTTGGATGATAAAATTAACGGACATCTTAGCGAAGCAACAGACATAGTAGGTTTCTGTAATAGTTTCAGCTTTATGACCCTCAAGGAAGAGGTGGGACCATTTGCACTCTATGTCTATGGAAAATCTCCCTGGAACTATCCCAGCACAGCATTTATTCGTGTAGCAGCAAATGCAAATTATCAGGATGTAATGAAGCATATCGGCACCGTACTTAGTGAGTGGGCCCCTAAAATTACTCCCGACCAGTGGACAATCAGCTTTTTCGACGAAAATATTGCGAAAACCTATCAGAAGGAGAAGTCGCTTTCTCAGTTGATCAGCCTCTTTACTTTGATTGCTATTGTAATTTCTCTGATGGGTGTCTTCGGCCTGGTAATGTTCGAGACGCAATATCGCCGTAGGGAAATTGCACTCAGAAGGGTGAGCGGAGCCTCTATAAAAGATATTCTGGTAATGTTCTGCAGCCGTTTTGTGAAGATTGTGCTGATCTGTTTTGTGGTGGCTGCACCTATAAGTTATTACATTGTAAGTCAATATTTAAAGACTTTTGCGCATCGTATCCCGATTTATTGGTGGGTATTTGTCCTCGCTTTGATTGCAGTGATGTTTGTAACCCTTTGCGTAGTGGTAGTTCAAACATGGAAGGCCGCTACGGCAGACCCGATTGACTCAATAAAGACGGAATAGGATTATGCCAATTGCCAAGAAGTCACTACATTTGTAGGGTCAGATAGATATGACTTGAAAATCTAGAGGATTCTATGGCTAAAAACAAGGCAAAAATATTGGTTGTCGATGACAACAGTGGCATCAGGGCCGCTTTGAAACTACTTTTACCGATTCATTTTTCTGAGGTGGAACTTATCTCCTCTCCGAAAGAATTAATGAGTAAGATTTCAAGCTTCAGCCCTGATGTCGTGTTGCTCGACATGAACTTTCATACCGATATCAATACCGGAAATGAGGGGCTATTCTGGCTCTCCGAGATCAAATCAAAATATGAGGAGATAGAGGTTGTTCTCTTTACAGCCTACGCCGATATCGCACTTGCTGTGGAAGGGATGAAGCGGGGTGCATTTGATTTCATCGTAAAACCCTGGGACAATGAAAAATTGATTGAAACCCTCCGTAAGGCTTCTATCGTCAATAAAAAAGAGTCAAAGCCGACCGAGTCCGAAGCAGATTCTTCTATGTTTTGGGGCAGCGGTAAGGCCATGAAGGTAATTCGCAGCAGGGTAAATAAGATAGCTGACACAGATGCAACTATTTTGATCACGGGAGAAAATGGTACCGGTAAAGATGTGCTTGCCCGCGAGATTCATCGCCTCTCGGATCGCGCCTCACAACCGATGGTCAATGTGGATGCCGGTGCGCTAACGGAGACTTTGTTTGAAAGTGAGCTCTTCGGTCATGTGAAAGGTGCCTTTACCGATGCTCATACAGACCATGTCGGTAAATTTGAGCTTGCCGACGGTGGTACCTTGTTTTTGGATGAAATAGGGAATATTCCACTTCATCTTCAGGCAAAACTTTTGAGAGTTATCCAAAACAGAAATGTAGTGAGAGTGGGAGATACCACGGAAATCCCTATCGATATCCGCCTTATTTGCGCCACAAACAAGGATTTGGAAAAAATGGTAGCAGAGGGTGAGTTCAGGGAGGACCTCTACTACCGTATAAATACAATACATCTTCATCTGCCTCCTTTAAGAGAAAGGATTGATGAGATAGAGCCGTTAGCCAAACTATTTCTCGGGATCTTTGCGAAGAAATATAGAAGAAATGTCTCGGAAATAAGCGAAGAGGCATTGGAACTTCTAAAATCTCATCCTTGGAGCGGTAATATTCGTGAGCTCCGGAATTGTATCGAAAAGGCTGTCATTCTCTCCGAAGGAGCTGTTTTAACTCCCAAAGAGGTAGAACTGAAGAGCATTCAATCCGATTCGGGGAGTAGAGAGATCAGCTCTGAAGACTCTCTTGAGGAGACGGAAAAGAAAGCCATAATGGCGGCCATTGGCCGTTTTGGCGGAAACTTGTCAATGGTTGCCAAATCTCTGGGAATCAGCAGGCCGACACTCTACGCTAAGCTAAAGAAATATAATATATGACAACTACGCATGTCATATTGCTAATCCTTGGTGTAATCGTTATTACGGCGATTATTACTTCCTATCTCACCTCGCGCCGGATGCGCAAAAAGGTGACTTACATGCTTGATGCCCTGGAAGATAAAGAGTATAATTTCCGTTTTGGTGAAGGGGGATTTTTTTCAAAAAAATTCAACGCAAGCCTAAATCGCTTGCGCAATATGTTTGATCAGGAAAGAAAGGAGATCAGTACACAGGAGCAATATTTCGGTCTCATGCTTGATCATGTCAAAACGGGAGTTATCGTCATAGAGCAAAACGGCAGAGTCAACTATTCCAATAAAACTGCGCTTGAATTGCTTGGCATCGCCACTCTCGGCAATATCAAACAACTAAAAACTGTCAGCGAATCTCTCTTTGAGGCATTTGAATCCATAGCTGACACCGGTTTGGAGCAGAGAGCGAGTTTTTACAATGAATCCGGAAAAGTGACCATTTCCCTCACCTCATCAAAAGCAACCATAGGCAAAAAAGAGGTGGAGGTGGTCGCTTTCAATGACATCACAAGCAATATTTCCGAGAGCGAGCAGGAGTCCTGGGCAAAACTGATTCGGGTACTCACTCACGAAATAATGAACACGGTTACTCCCATCGCTTCGCTAAGTGAAGCTCTTCAGCAATTTGACAATGTGGAGGAGCAGGTTCGCAGTGGGCTTGGGACTATAGCGCAATCTTCGCGCGGTTTAATCAAATTTGTCGATACCTACAGGACTCTCACCAGAGTTGCCACTCCTGTTAAAAAAGCAGTTTTGGTAAGGGATTTGGTAGAAAGAGTAATTTCCCTGACACAAGAACAGGCACAAAATTCTGGTGCAACCGTAAGTTTTGAGGAGAAATCCGAGGATATACTTCTTTTCGCGGATGAGGGACAAATCATTCAGATTCTCATAAATATTGTAAAAAATGCTCTCGAGGCTGATGCTACAAAAATACAAATCAGCGCTGAGATAAATCTGGCCGAACAAATAATTATAGAGGTTCACAACAATGGTACTCCTATCAGCAAGGAGAGTCGGGAAGAGCTCTTTGTACCATTTTTTACCACAAAACAAGAGGGGACAGGTATCGGTCTCAGCCTTTCAAATCAGATAATGAGGCTGCACAACGGCAGCATTAATCTGGTAAAGAGCGACAGCGCAGGCACAATTTTTAAGCTAATCTTCAGATAATCAATTAAATAATAGATAATAAGGGATAATATCCTTTATTCTTATAATATTCCGGTTTCTCTGTTATAAACAATTGAAACCCAATGAATTTATATTTTATTGGCAAAATATTTTCTATTCTTTTGCTTGTAAGTCCTATAAAAGTTTACCTTTGTATCCAAATACATTAGAACTATTATAATCAATCAACAGTGAAAATGTTATTTGATTAATACAATAATTTATTCTCTAATCTAAACCTAATTATTTAAGATTATGGCAACTCAATCTAATAGTTTAAGTGCAAAGGCCTACAGAGGGAACGACAGAGTCCTTTTCGGATTTATTCTCGGTCTGCTCTCTTTCTGGCTCTTCGGCATGACCATCCTCAATGTCAATGTGGTCATGAACCAGGATCTCGGTCTCCCGAATTCTTCCCTCAACCTTGCGGTCTCTATTACTGCACTTTTCTCAGGTATGACCGTAGTCGTATTCGGAGGTCTGGCTGACAAAATCGGCAGGGTTAAGATTACACGTCTAGGTTTTATCTTTGCCATTGTCGGAGCAGCGTTGATAGCAATTGTGCCGGGTAAAAGTGGCCTTACATTTCCGGTTCTGCTTACCGGTCGTATTCTTCAAGGACTCTCCGCAGCATGTATTATGCCTGCTACGCTTTCTTTGCTCAGAGAATACTGGGATGAGAAGGGAAGGCAGAGGGCAGTCAGCCTGTGGAGTATGGGAACATGGGGTGGTACCAGCTTTGCGGCTCTTGTAGGTGGAGCAATGGCTGATAATCTCGGATGGAGATGGATATTTATAGTATCTTGTGTGCTCTCCGTTCTCGGTCTCTTCCTTATACGTGATCTCCCCGAAAGCAAAGCGGAACAAAAAGGCAAAACTCGGTTTGACTATCTCGGAATGCTGCTTTTTATGTTCTTTATCGTTGCGCTACAACTCTTTGTCAGTAAAGGCTCGGAATGGGGATGGGGTAGCACTAAGTCACTGATTTTGGCCGGTATCTCCATTGTCTTCCTGATCCTGTTCATTATTTTTGAGTTGAAGAAAAAAGAGAGTCCGTTCATCGATTTCAGCCTTTTCCGTAATAAGACCTTCACCGGTGCGACGGTCTCCAATTTGATTCTTAATAGTACCTCCGGAGTACTGATCGTCACTTTGATGCTGATGCAGCAAGGTGGAGGAATCAGTGCGGATACCACCGGCTACCTGACACTGGGATACGGAGTTGTGATCCTGCTCTTTATTCGAGTGGGTGAGCGACTGCTACGTAAGTATGGTCCGCGCAAACCGATGATCTGGGGCTGTTTAATCCTCCTTCTCTCGATTGCATGTATGCTGCCGACCAACATTATGACGAGTACCTATATGGTATTGATGGCGATTGGTTACATCTTCTTTGGTCTGGGGCTTGCATTCTATGCAACTCCCTCGACAGATGCTGCGCTCTCCAATCTACCGCTTAGTCAGACTGCAGCGGGTTCAGGTATTTACAAGATGGCATCTTCCCTCGGTAATGGTTTTGGAATTGCGATTTCCACCGCCATTTATTCCGGTATCATAGTCAACGGCAGACCTTTCACAGCTCTGGATACACTCTTTATAGGACGTCAGGACAATCTTGATTTCAGACATGGTGCCATGATAGCACTGCTCTTCAACTTTATTATGATTGTCATCGCTATCCTTGTAATCAGATTCACCGTTTCGGGTAAAACAAAGGAGGCGTAGATATATGAAGGCAAAACCCATAGAAGGAGTAAATGCATTGCACTCCGATATGAAACGATGGATGGAATATATACACTCCCATCCCGAAGTTTCCACTAAAGAGCATGAAACTGCACGATACATAGCTAAAGAGTTGGTCCAAATGGGCTACGAGGTGCACGAAAAGATCGGCAAGGATGGTATCTATGGTGTGGTCGGACGTTTGCAGAATGGTGAGGGCCATAAGAGTATCGGCTTCCGCGCAGATATGGATGCGATCCGTGTTCAGGAAGACAATAACCTATCCTACAAGAGTCGATATGATGGGATATCTCACCTATGTGGACACGATGGGCACTCAGCAATGGCATTGGGAGGGGCTAAATACTTAGCTAAGACGCGCCGGTTCAATGGCACTGTTCATTTCATTTTCCAGCCTTCGGAGGAGAACATGCAGGGCGGCCCTGCGATGATAGCAGATGGATTATTTGAAAAATTTCAGATAGATCGTCTCTATGCGATGCACAATATCCCCGGTCTCCCTAAAGGTGTGCTCCACTTTCATGACGGAGAGACGATGTCGGCAGTGGACAACTGGGAAATCGAACTCACCGGCAAAGGTTCTCACGGATCCATGCCTGAGTTAAGTATAGACCCGGTGGTGGCAGGAGCCTCACTCGTTATGGCGCTTCAGACTATCATTTCTCGCAATATATCTCCCTGGGACAATGGCGTAGTGACCATCGGTGCTTTCCTGGCCGGCAATGAGGGTAATGTTATAGCCAATAGTGCAATTCTCCGACTCTCGATGAGAAATATGCAAGCCGAAACCCGCGTAAAAGTACTCGATAGGATCCGGAAGATAACAGCTGCTCAGGCAGAATGCTACGGTTGTACTTACAATATCAAAGAGGGGCAACCCGGAGCCGTATTGGTAAATAGTCCGGAGGAGACTAAGTTTGCCGCAGATGTGGCGAAGAAGTACTTCGGCGAAGAGAATGTCGTCTATCCCTGCAAGCCGTTGATGAGTAGCGAAGACTTTGCATTTATGCTACAACAGAAACCTGGCAGCTACATCATGATTGGCAATGGAGATACTTTCATGGTACACCATCCCAAATATGTATTTGATACAGATATATTGCCCATAGGGGCATCTATGTGGGTTGCTCTCGCTGAGGAGTATCTCAAATAATTTAGGAAAGAGACTCAATATACTGAGCTTAAACAAATGAATGCCTGGTGAATTGCATCAGGCATTTATATTTATGGTTATGATCAACAGTTAAAGTCGGTGCCTCTATTTTTTATTTGCCTTCTTGGCAAATTCGTAGAGCTGAGGTCTTATGTGGCAGTAGCCGCCGGGATTTTTGTCGAGGTAGTTCTGATGATATTTTTCAGCCGGATAATAACTTATGACAGGGCCGATTTCGACATATATCGGAACCGAATACTCTTTACTCACTTCATCATGTACCTTTTGTGCAACGGCAGCATTTGAGTTGTAACCCGAATGGTAGAAAATTCCGCTTTTGTATCGTGTGCCGATATCTCCGGCCTGACCGTCGCTACGTGTGGGATCTATTGCCTTAAAGAAAAATCTTACGAGATCTTCCAAATCCAGAATATCTGTATCATATATCACCTTGACACACTCCATATATCCGGTGGTATCGGTATATACTTCTTCATAGGTCGGATTGGGGGTCTTTCCGTTGATATATCCCACTTCCGTATCAACTACGCCCCGAATCAACTTGAAATATTTTTCAAGACCCCAGAAACAGCCTCCGGCAAACCATATTGCTTGTAGATTTTTTTTCATAAAACAAATGTAAGAAATATCCCAAAATATCTCCGATAATTAATTAGTTGCTATCTTTGAATTATGGAAGAAAAATATAAACTCGTATACCGGCAGTTGGAAGCTATGGTCTCAATGGAACAGGATCCAATTGCCAATATGGCAAATGTAGCAGCCCTGCTCCATGAAACCTTTGGCTGGTGGTGGACCGGTTTTTATCGTGTGGATGGGGAGAGTCTCGTACTTGGCCCTTTCCAGGGACCGGTGGCCTGTACAAGACTTCCTTACGGGCGAGGAGTTTGCGGGACAGCCTGGGAACGTCGTGAGACGATTGTGGTTCCCGATGTGGAGCAGTTTCCCGGCCACATCGCTTGTAGTTCACTTTCCAGAAGTGAAATAGTCGTTCCGATATTTAAAGATGATGATGTCGTCGGAGTTCTCGATATAGATAGCAAAGATTTGTCGGCCTTTGACCAAACAGATGCATTCTGGCTTGAGAAGATAGTCTCCCTACTCTAGATCTTCCTTTACCTCAATCCATTCCACTTCACCTCCCCAAAGCTCGAGAAAGCGGCGAAAATCTGCCTGTGAGATAGTTACGCTTGCAGTATTGTCACAAGGGTGGAAACTGATCTGTTCGCTCTGCTGAAGGTCTTTATCGAGATAGAGTTTGACGCGGTGTCCATTGGGAAAGAGTTCTTTGGGATTTACGTCCGTGCGATTATCAAGTCCCATATCGTTTATCAGACCAAATAGGGAGACTGAGCCGGGAGTCAGACCCAGGCAGCGCTGCATCCTTTCCGGTGAGGCAAAAGAGAGTTTACCCTGCTTCAATGCTTTTTCCAACTTGGCTATGTCGAGATTTTTGTGACACTCGAAGATTACCAGATAGTGACGGTTACCCTTGTGGTTGCGGAAGAAGAGATTCTTGCAGTGGGTGGAGTCAATATTCTTCCAGTATTCCATCGCCATTTCTATTGTGGGGAGCGGGGGATGGGTGTAAATTTTGTACTCTATTCCGGCATTTTCGAGGAACTCCAGAACTCCGGTTATTGTTTCGTTGTATTGCATTTTTATGAAAATTCTCTTGATTTAATATCAATCCTCCATTATTCCTGTTCATTTATCTTCGCGTACATTTGACAGATCCTTCTCTATTGAAGACCATTTAGTATCTCATTCTCTATTATATTCTTGCGTATTTCTTTTCCCGCTGTGCGGAAAATAGATTTCTTATAAACCTCCAGATGTCGGGGATAAGCAGTACAGGGGAGGTGCAGAGCAGTATCAGCCACCAGTCACTCCAGGAGAGCGGAGCTACATCGAAGAAGGCTCCCGCAACGTTGGTTATGAAGTATTGTCCAAACAGAATAATGCCGGCAACCATCAACAATGTAAGAGAGGCGGATTCCCTGAAACGTTTGCGATTGAATAACGAATCCAGAATATCCTGCAGAACGCTCCCATTGGTGCGGAAATATCTTGAATTGAACAGGTTCCAGAACTGAAGTATTACGAAGATGGAGAAGAAGACTCCCCTTTCAAATCCTGAAAGATGTTGCTTTGTGCTGGGATCCAAGGCTTCCCGAAAGAGTTTATTAAGGGTTTCCATATTTAGCAAATCTCTAACTGAAGTGATATCCGTGTGCCAGAGCAGCCGCCAGATCAGGGTCATCACAATAAAGAAAATAAGGCCTCCTACTATGATGCGGATAGCCATATTGCGGTCGATTATATGGCTTTTGGAATCTCTCGGAGGGGCATTCATCACTCTTCGGTCGGGAGGGATGGAAGAGAGTGCCATTGCTGCAAATGTATCCATTATGAGATTGACCCAAAGCATCTGCGTAACCGTCAGAGGTGAATCCAGCCCAAGGAAAGAGCCCAACAGCACTATCAGGCAGGCGCACACGTTGATGGTCATCTGGAAGAGAATGAAACGTTTGATGTTGAGGTAGAGTGAACGTCCCCAGAGGATACCTTTATTGATGCTAATAAAGGAGTTGTCTATGATTGTGATGTCGCTTGCTTCCTTGGCTCTTGAGGTGCCGTCACCCATAGAAAGTCCTACCTGGGCCTTTTTGAGTGCAGGGGCGTCATTTGTGCCGTCACCTGTCACTGCCACTACTTCGCCCATCTCTTGAAGTAGTGTTACCAGTCGGGCTTTGTCTTCAGGACGTGCTCTGGAGAGCACTTTAAGGGTGGGTATGACATTGGTTTTGATCTCTTCATCGCTCATTAGGGCAAATTCCGCTCCGGTTAGTATTTGCATGGGTTCTTGAGCGTCCATTATTCCGGATTGCCGTGATATCTCATTTGCAGTCAGCGCAACATCTCCGGTAATCATTATAACTCTGACCCCCGCATTGTTTCTACAGATATCTATGGCTTCTCGCACATCCACTCGTACAGGATCAGCGATGCCTACTATGCCGGCAAAGATAACCGGACCTTCTTCAACATCCATCTCCTGGTATGCGAAACCAAGCGTACGCATCCCTTTGGACTGATAGCTCTGAAGGTGAGATAGTATCTCCCCCTTAGTGCGGTTTCCGGCGATGTGATCCGACATTTCCAACACAATCTCGGGTGCACCTTTTATATAACGCACGCTCCTGCCTGTATCCCCATCTTTTGCGACGGTAATCATCCTTTTGCTTTCCGTAGAGAAAGGTTCTCTGGAAGTGATGACCAGACTTTCGCGTAGCGTGCGATAGTCGTATCCTTGATCGTGCAGCCAGAGGAGCAATGCACCCTCAGTAGGATTGCCGATTGCGCGGAGTTTGCCGGATTCGTAGTCAGAGAGCTCTGCAGTGGAGTTGATCGAGATACTCAGGGCAACAAAGTCCATATCAACGTCTATGAATTCC
>ERZ795056.1334-NODE-1334-length-28928-cov-6.709867_pt1 | contig 28928 bp, 22 predicted proteins | sample MGYA00375140_ERZ795056 | MGnify/ENA primary metagenome ERZ795056 (study PRJEB30185, sample SAMN05720227) | activated sludge metagenome | isolation source: Anaerobic digester | place: USA | collected 2015-03-09 ... | reverse complement strand
AAAACTGTAACAGCATCGCCGTTTTGGCTGTAACAGCTTCCGCCGTTTTTTCCACGTACGCCACTAAACAAAAACTGATGGTCTTTGTTGTTTCAAAAATAAGATTATTAAAAATATTTTTTGCCATGATATTTTTTGTCGAAATTTATTTCTAAGTTTGCTTGTCGCAAATATAACTTATTTAAATATCTAAAAAAGACACCTATTATAATAATTATATAGAAAAATGTGTGTTTGTGATGAATTTTTTGATTAACGAATACAAATTCTTATCATTTGTCAATAAATGTCATGTGAAATGAAATTTATAAACATTTTATTTGATTTTTATTGTTTAAACAACTAGTTTTGCACATCAAAAATTAAAAAAGCAAAAATATGGAAGACTTTATGTTGGATTATGAATTAGTTTTCGCTGTGATTAGCGGAAAGGTTTCAAGTGCAATCAACAGACGCATGTACAGAGATCTACGTACGGCAGGTTTGGATATTACACCAGAACAGTGGTCTGTTCTAATGTTCTTATGGCAGCAAGATGGCGTTACTCAACGTGAAATTGCAGATGCTACTTATAAAGATAAACCGAGCATCACTCGTCTTATTGATAACTTGGAAAGACAAGGTTTGCTTTATAGGAAGCAAGATAATGTAGACCGAAGAACAAACAAGATTTTCTTGACTCAAGCTGGACAGGATCTTCATAAGTCAGCTAGGATTGCTACTCTAGGTACTATGCAGACTGCTTTAGAAGGACTTTCAAAGGAAGAGATTGAACAAGCTCAGTATCTTTTGAAGAAAGTTTTTGCAAACATTCAAGAACTTGAAGCTTCTAATAAATAATTCAATAGAAGAATGAAGGACGGTCGGTTTATGTCCAACTTCTGGCTATGAAGTTGGACATGATAGACCACATTTCAATCGCGTTAAGCGTGATGTTTATATTAATGCTTAATCTCGAAAATTCAAATTGTGATTTTTCGTGGTTAAGCAATTATTGTAAATAAGAGAGGCTGGATGTTGCGAATTCAATGGTGTTTTTTGGTTCTTTTGTGCCTGAATTATTTTACCGAATAATAATATAGAAATGAAAAAAGTTGTTGTGGTTGCCTTTTGGTTGTTGGTCTCACTTCCTGTTATATCGGAGAATGTGCTGACTTTAGAAGAGTGCAGGGTTATGGCCTTGGAAAACAACAAGGAGCATAAAATTGCTGCAGAAGAAGTTGCTATGGCGGGGTATAAGAAAAAGGCCGCGTTTACTAAGTATTTGCCCGACTTATCTATTAAAGGATCTTATATCAGGAATGAAAAGGATTTGTCCTTGATTGGCGAGGATATGTACCTCCCAATAGGAACTGTTACGGAATCTGGATTTGCATTTACACAAGACCAGGTAAATAACAAATGGACAAAAATACAAGGTCGTGCTGTCCCTTTGGATGCAAATGGAATGCCTTTTGATCCGAAAGACAATCCTGAAAAAATCATGTGGAAAAGTTATACCACAATTCCTAAAGATGAACTTACGCTTGACACAAAAAATATATATATGGGAGTGCTCAATCTCACGCAGCCTATTTTTATGGGAGGAAAGATTGTTGCATATAATAAAATAGCCAATTTGAGTAAAGATCTTGCTATGTCAAAGCAAGAGTCAAGCAGGCAGAATGTTATATTGAGCGTTGATGAAACTTATTGGCAGATTGTTTCGTTGGCAAATAAAAAGAAAGCTGTCAATGGTTTGATGGAACTGTTGAGTAAGATGAATTATGATGTCTCTACTCTGAAAGAGTCTGGATTGGCAACAAAGGCAGATCAACTTTCTGTTCAGGTGAAACAAAATGAGGCAGAGATGGCTCTTCTGAAGATTGAAAACGGAATCAGTCTTTCTAAGATGTTACTTGCTCAGTATTGTGGCCTTCCCGTAGATCAGGTCTTCTCTCTTGCTGATGAAAATTTGGAAGAGATTCCTTTGTCAGAAATCGATTCTGTTGATATGGAAAAAGTTTACGAAAACAGAAGTGAAATAAAAAGTTTAAATTACGCTACGCAGATTTACAAGCAAAAGGAGAATCTAGTTCGTGCAGATATGTTGCCCACTGTAGCATTGATGGCTAATTATATTGGTTCTAATCCAAATTCTCTTAACGGATTTGAGAATAAATTCAAATTCACATGGAATGTGGGTGTAGTTGTGAATATCCCATTGTTACATTGGGGTGAACAGATTCATCTCTTGAATGCGGCTAAATGCGAAACGAATATTGCCAATTTCAAACTGAATGATGTGGAAGAGAAGATAAAACTCCAAGTTAATCAATGTGAGTTCAAACAGACAGAGGCAAAGAGAAAGTTGGATCTGGCACAGAAAAACTTGGAACGAGCTGATGAAAACTTGAAATATGCTACAATAGGATTTAACGAGGGTGTTATTCCTGCATCTAACTTTTTGGAGGCTCAAACCGCATGGCTAACGGCTAAATCAGATAAGATTGAGGCAGAAATTGATGCTAAGATGACAGAGGTTTATTTGCAGAAAGCCATTGGTCAATTGGGCAAATAGAGCGAAATAGAATAATTGGGAATGAGAAAAATATAAAAAATAAATAAAATGAGTGCTAAGAAAAAAAATTCTGATAATGCGAATATGTTGGTCGCATTCGTTGTTTTGGTGTGCATTGTCTTAGGTATCACTTTGTTTGGATTCTTCTTTATGCAACCCGATCCTGAAATTATTCAAGGAGAAGTGGAAGCAACAGAGGTGAGAATTTCAGGTAAAGTGCCAGGACGTATTGAAAAGTACTTGGTTGAAGAGGGTTCCTTTGTTAAAGCAGGCGATACTTTGGTTATCCTTGACAGCCCTGAAGTAGAGGCTAAATTGACTCAAGCTAGAGCTGCAGAGAAGGCCGCTTCAGCTTTGAATCAGAAAGCAAATAAAGGAACTAGAGAAGAACAAATTCGTGGTGCTTTCGAAATGTGGCAGAAAGCTTTAGCTGGATTGGAAGTTGCAAAGAAATCATTCGATAGAGTTCAGAACTTGTATGAGAAAGAGGTTTTGCCTGCACAAAAAAGAGACGAGGCAGAGGCTAACTATAAAGCTATGTTGGCAACCGAACAAGCTGCTAAATCTCAATATGAGATGGCTGTGAAAGGTGCTCAGGAAGAGGATAAGGAAGCTGCTCAAGCTCAGTTGAACCGTGCAAAAGGTGCGGTGGCAGAAGTTCGCTCTTATATGAGTGAGACGATGTTGACTTCTCCTATTTCTGGTGAAATCAGCGAAATTTTCCCTCAAAGAGGTGAACTTGTTGGTTCTGGTGCTCCCATCATGAACGTATTGGATTTACAGGACATTTGGGTTACTTTCAACATGAGAGAGGCTTATTTGAAGGATTTTCCTAAGGGGAAAGAGTTCAAAGCATTTGTTCCTGCTCTTGGTGATAAAGAGATTACTTTGAAGGTAACATACATGAAAGACTTGGGTTCTTTCGCAGCATGGAAGGCTACAAAAGTTACGGGCGAATACGACTCAAAGACATTTGAGGTTCGTGCAAAACCAACAGCTCCTGTGGAGAATCTTCGTCCAGGAATGTCTGTCATTATAAAATAGTGGTGATTATTGGCTCGAAAGAGTCTATACTCTTTGTGTAGATTGATGCGAATGGTCTTATCTTAATCTTCGTAGTCTTATGGTGGTGATTTTTAGAAAAAAACTATGGTACCGAGTTTGGTTACTTTGTATACGAGAGGCTCGAATCTTGGCATCTCGACCTTTGTACCTTTTCGGTATGATTATAGCTCCTCTTTTTACCGCATTGTTTTTCTTGACTTTGATGGGGAAAGGTCTTCCGCAAGATTTGCCTATTGCAGTTGTAGATAATGATAATAGTGCGGTGTCAAGACGTGTGGTTCGACAATTGGATGCATTTAAGCAGACAAAAGTGGCTATGAAGTATGCAAACTTTCAGGATGCTCGTCGGGCTATGCAGGAGGGTGATGTTTATGCTATCTTTTATATCCCCGATAATTTTGAAAAGGATGTGATGGCAAGCCGACAACCTAAGTTCTCCTTCTATATGAATAACTCCTATTTGATAGCAGGTTCTCTTCTTTACCGTGATTTACGTACTATTTCGGTATTGGGTTCGGCAGCAGTGGCAAAGGAGTTCAAAACGGCAAGGGGGCAGACGGAAGATCAGGCTATGACCGAGCTGCAACCTATAGGTGTTGATACACACCTGATAGGCAATCCACTTACAAATTACTCTGTATATCTCTGTAATCTGATTATTCCAGGTGTCTATAATATCGTCATTATGTTGTTGACAATCTATGCTTTGGGTAATGAGTTGAAGAGAAATACATCACGTGTGTTATTGCGTATGTCAAATAATAAGATGTTTGTGGCACTCTTTGCTAAGATGTTCCCACATACATTGATTTATTGCACTGTGATAACTTTGATAGATGTAATCCTCTATAAATTTATGCAGTTTCCTTGTGCTGTGGGAGTTGGTTCAATGTTGGCTGCATCTTATTCGCTTATTATAGCTTCCCAGTCTTTGGCTATCTTCTTATTTGGGTTGTTGCCAATCATGAGATTGTCATTAAGTGCGGCTTCGTTGATAAGTGTAGTTTCTCTTTCCATCTCAGGATTTACGTTCCCTGTGTCAGAGATGCATTATGTCTTGCAGTGTTGGTCTAACTTCTTCCCGTTAAGACATTTCTTTTTATTGTATGTGGACCAAGCTTTAAATGGTTTGGGTTTCGAATATACTTGGCATATATATTTGGCTTTGGCTTTATTCTTATTCTTGCCGCTTATTGTAATGAAGAGTATAAAAAGAGTGTATTTGACATATAAGTATATTCCTTAATTCTTGCTTTTTTGAAAGAGAGTTGTGTGGTGAGATTCTGTAGGTAGAAAATTATAACGTATAGAAATGTCTAACAAATCGTTTAAAAATATAATAAAGGAGGGTGTCCGGGATTCTTTCATCATTTGGAAGGAGGAGTTCCGTAATGTGATACATGATGCAGGAGTTATCATTTTCTTCATTGTGGCACCGCTTGGTTATCCTTTGCTCTATTGTTTCATATATGACAATGAGGTTGCCAAAGAGGTCTGTATGGTTGTTGTGGATGATTGTAATACACCACAGAGTAGAGAGTTTTCCCGGTTGTGTGACGCTACACGTGATGTTCGTATTGTAGGTAAGGCTTCCAACATGGAAGAGGCTAAACATATGCTGCGAGAAAAGAAAGCGTATGGTATCATGATGATTCCTTCTGATTTTTCAAAGAAGATTGTACGTGATGAGAAAACATACGTTGTGCTATATTCTGATATGAGCAGTTTGCTCTATTATAAGGCATTTCTAGTTACGTTGACGGATGTTTCGCTTGAGATGGGTAAGGATATTCAGATAGAGCGAATGGCAGGTTTGTCAAGTCGAGAACAGGAGGTGATTGCGGCGCCTATTGAATATGAAGATGTAACCTACTTCAATCCTCAGAACGGTTTTGCCAGCTTCTTGATTCCTGCTGTTTTGATTTTGGTTATCCAGCAGACAATGTTGATGGGAATCGCTTTGCTGAGCGGTGCTGCAAAAGATAAAAATACTTATAGGGATCTGCTTCCTATACAACGTCATTACAGAGGCACGTTCCGTATTGTTTTTGGAAAGTCTTTGTGCTATTTGATGATCTATTCGGTAGTGGCAGTTTATTTGCTTTGGTGCGTCCCAATTATATTTAGCTTGCCTCAAATGGGTGATGGTTTTGCTATTTTGGAGTTCATATTCCCGTTCTTGTTGTCTTGCATTTTCTTTTCTTTGACAATAGTAAGTTTCGTAAGGGACAGGGAATCGTCATTTGTCATATTTATCTTTATGTCGTTGATTTTATTGTTTTTGTCTGGAATATCTTGGCCAGCATCTGAAGTGCCATGGTATTGGAAATCAATTTCATATCTTTTTCCGTCAACTTTTGGCATTCAAGGTTTTATTAAGATGAATACGATGGGAGCTACCTTAAATCAGGTTAGTTTTGAATATACTGCTTTATGGATACAGACATTTTTTTATTTCATAGGCGCATTTCTGGTTTTTCGTTGGCAGATTATCCGAAGCGAGAAAATATATAGGAAAAACAAACATGTTTAATGTTTTGGTTTATGAAGGTGTTTTATATTGTAGAGTTGCAAAAAAGAGTGATAGGCTTGTGTTTGTAGATTTGTTTTGTATTTGATCAAAAAAATAGGAGGTTGTATGAAAACAAATGAATTGCGTATTGGAAACCAGATATTGGTTAATGGCAGAATGCATGAGGTTTCTGCTTCTGATATCTTCACGTTGGCTCAAAATGAGTCGTTGGGTGTAGAGATAGCTTCTTGTACCCCAGTAAAGATTACGGAAGATATGTTGTTCCGTTTGGGCTTCAAATTTGAGTATGAAAAGGTACAGGATCGAGTTTACGTTAATGAGGATATTAATCTTTATTGGAACAAACAAGCTGGTTATTCTCTTTTGTATCTTGACAAACAGATAGGAAAACCGTTTCATTACCTTCATCAACTTCAAAACCTTTGTTTTGATTTGACAGCTAAACCTCTTTTGTTGAAGGATTGATATGGATATTCTGCCACTTCGTTGCCGGTAGCTTGTCTAACAAAGAAAACTGTGAAAATGAGGATTGGGTTGACGGCATTCTCTATGCTGTTAACTTTAGCTGTTCTTGTACAAGAACTACTGATTCCATTTTTAACCACTTGTTTTGAGATGGATCTCTTTTTATAATTTTGAGAAAAAAGAATCCTCTAAAAAAACAGGAGTCAAATCCTGTTGGTTGACTCCTGCTTTTCAATAATTGTTTTTGTTCTTACCTTTATTTCTCCACTTTTATTCTTACACCATCAGTGTTCGAAACGAACTCTGGTGCGTAGAGACATTGAAGGGTTGCGATGCCGTTTGAATACTCTCCGCTGTGGGTTACGTAAAGCGGATATTCAAGTACGTAGGTGCCTTTTCTTAAGTAGTCGAAGAAGTATTGCATAGAAGCATCCTTCGGCGATTGGTAATATCCTATTCCATCAGTGAATCTATAGCTTGAAAGCTGTTGTTTAGGCTCCAGACAAGCGGCACGCTGATCTTTCAACGCAACGTATTCCAAATCGCGGTGAGCACGGATGGTAAGACGTACAACAAGCTTATCTCCGACCTTCAAATTCGTCTTATCTGTTATCGGAACTAAAACCTTCTTGTTGTTGCCGTTTTGCTCTAGCATAACTGCTTTCTCAACCTGTAAATCGCATTTTGACTTTTCAACCTTGTCCATTTTTTCGGAGAACTGCCAATAAATGGCTCCCCAAGCCGGACTCGTTCCCTTTTTGTCGATGGTGACGGTTGCCATTTCTGGCTTGATATTTTCAGCATTGTAGAATTGGTTGATGTAACCAGTGCCAGCTTCTGCGGCTTCTGTAGCGACAGTTTCGTTACCGAGCTGGATGGAAACTTCGTTCTTGTTTTTCAACCAATCAGAACCATTGAGCAAAAGGGCATAGATAGCGTCGACGGTAGCCGTAGTGCTTCCCCATTGTTGGGTTCGCTTCTGTTGTAATAACCATGTGCGCATGTCGTCAATCTCGGAGGCTGGACAACCAACTTCAGCAAAGGCCTCGAGAATAGCAGCTTGTGTGCCGATGGTCGATTCGTGCCAAAAGTATCCGCTCTTGTTCTTCTCCCAATACATGCCCTTGTCTTTCGTCACGGTAGCATATTGACGTAATGATTCGATAATGTTTTTCGCCTCTTTCGCATCATTGTTCTTCTGCATGATGATAGCGGCTAAAGCTTTTCCGTAAAGGGATAAATCGCTCCATTGTTTTTTGATGATGGAGAGATAGAATTCGTAGGCAGGTTTTGCCTCTTTGTTCGTGCTTATTTCAGGGAAGAGTGTCTTAATATAGAAGTAATTCAAATCAGTCATGCTGATGTAAGCGCGCTTTTGATAATCTTTTGGATAATACTTCTTCAAGTTGTCAAAGTCTTCTTTCATGCAATGATCAATGAAACCGAATGACTCTTTCATCTTTGCCATTTCATTTTCGTTGTAGTTGGCTGCGCCTAATTTTCTTAATCTACCGAAGTTGGTCAAGACTATTTGAGTTAAGTATTGACTGCCATTCATTCCGGCAAACCAGCTGTAGCTTCCGTCGCTGTTTCTCAATTTATTCAGACGGTCTAGCATTTCAGTCTTTTTATTTTGCTGCTCGTTGATGTCGAGTAGGAGAGAAAGTCTTTGCTTCTGGTCGGTCTCGTTATTGGCCTCCATAACCCAAGGCGTCTCGTTGAGCAGAATGTTCTTCACCTCTTCGTTCTTCATCAAGTTAGAAAGGAGTGTCTTTTTGTCGGCACTTTGTTGCTTCCATATGTTGATGATGTTGGAGATTTGAGGATTGGATTTTGCAATATACTCCGAGAGTGCCGTTGCGTAATGAGCTGCGGTCAAGGATTGTACACAATCATATTCAGGAACAGAGACAGATGGCAATGCCTGTACTGCATACCAGATAGGGTTGGAGGTGAATTCCAACTTCATGAATCTGTTCTGTAAAGTTGTTGATTTGTTCTCTTTCATCTGAGTGAAAGTGAAGGTGCTTTTACCCTCGTCGCGGACGAAGAGTGGCAACGATTGTGTGACGATTGTACGGTCTGTCAAAACCGGCAAAAGCTTCTGCTCGCCGTCGGTGAGTTTATCTGACTTTCCGAATACGCGAACTACAATGAGCTCTTTGTCTGTTGGTATGTCAACATCCCAGAATACGGTTACGGAACTGTCTGCAGAAACTTCAAACTTAGTCTCTTTTTTGATGAGGGTTTTGTCGTTTTCCGCATCTGCCAATTCGATGATGGCAATGCCGTTGGTGCCAGCATCTGAGAGGTTGGTGATCTTAGCAGAGAAGACGCAATGGTCACCTTGTCTTACGAAGCGTGGTAAGTTAGGCGAGATCATGAACTCTTTCTTTGCTATGATAGTCTCCATGGTCTGTCCGTAAAACAGATCTTTGGTATGCGCTAATGCCATGAACTTCCATTTCGTAAGGCTCTCCGGCATTTGGAATGAGAAGGTCACATTTCCGGATTCGTCTGTCCTTAATTGAGGGTAGAAGAATGCGGTTTCTGCAAAGTTGGTACGGAAGGTTGGCTTCTCATTATCTGTAATGGCTTCTTCTTTTGCGTTGGAAATTTGGACCTTTTTTGCTTTTAATGATTGAACCTCATTTAAGTTTCCCCCAGCCCTAGCTGTTGGAGATGGCATTGAATATGCTCTACCATAACTCATGTCTTCAGATACACATAAAAAAACAGCATTTCTATCGGGTATCTCTAATTGTTGTTCTATGTCGATAAAATGGTCTAATGAAAGATTATATAAGTCGTTATATCCACTTGGATAATGGGAGATTGGATAAGAAACTCCAAAATCAGGGTAATTCCATCTGAGTTTTAATATGGATCTCTGATATATAGGACTAAATCTCCATGAAAGAGGAGAAATCAGATCTAAGGAAGCATCGTACATAGAAGCTAGAACTTCTGCTTCTTTCGTCTTTGCTACATTCAAAGTCCATGTTTCTTTAGCACCAGGAGTTGTTTTATCTCTAAATACGGTAAGTTTTACAGGCAATGTTTTGTCTTCATTTTCTCTAGAGATATCAAATTCTTCTGAATAGAACTTGTTGTTTTTTACGATATAGAAATGGAACGTCAAAGCATATCCATTTTCTTTTTTGAAAATGTAGTTTATTCCCTTAATCTCATTGTTTAGTTTGTTCCATTGTTGCTCTACAATGCCATTTTCGTCTTCTATGACAGAAAGAAGATAGGCATCTTGGAAGGAAGATCCGAATCTGAAACTGATTTTGTCATTCCATTTGTATTCGTTTTTATCAGGAGCTTCAAACCACAATGGTGATTCTACAGGTGGACGTTTGTCTGTCTTCCTATAAAGAATTGTTGTGAAGGAATCACACACCTCTCTGTTTTGGTCGTCGAGGCCTTTGAATGTGATTTTATATTTGCCCGATTCCAGTTTAGAAACAGATGTAGGTAAATAGGCCGTTCCTTTTTTGTCTGAAGAGATTTTGCCTTCCAATTTCGTTTGGTTGTTTTCGGATTGAATGCTGTATGAGATCTCTTTCTCAATGCCTTCTCCGTTGAGATTTGTGACATACAACTTCTGTTTGCAGAGAGAATCCGTAAGCGTTCTTTCATTCAAAGGGAAGTTTAAAACCATCGATCTGTCGCCAATAACGATGTATATCTCTTTGGATTGAGTCTCTCCGTTGTTGTCGGTTATTTCTGCAGAGATGGAATATCGGTATGTCGCCATTCTTTCCTCCTCGTTTTTCTTGGGTGTGAATGTGATGGAGAAAACTCCTTTTGAATCTGTTATCGTATCTTTTTGTTCTATGATCTCTTTCTGTCCGCCACCCCAATACCAAGACCAATAAGGCATTTTTGAAATGGTGTATTTCACTTTGGCTTTGTCTAACTCTGTCCCGATTAAATATTTGGCAGAACCTGATGTCGTGATCTTGTCGCCGAACGAATAAGAACCTTGAGGTTTATCGATGTCGACTTCAAAGGTTGGTCGCTTGTATTCTTCAACTTTAAAGTATTGACTTTCATTATCAACAATGATACAGAAGTTGCCGGATAATTTGTTAGTAGGTATGACAAAAGATCCGTTTATGGAACCAAATTCGTTTGTCTCCAGTTCTTTTGTTTCTATTATCTGATAGTTGGCGTCACGTAGTTCTACTGTTATTTTCTTTTTTGATGAAATGACCATGTTGCTGTCATTGTCATGTAAAGTTCCTAATATGGCTTTGAAATAAACGGTTTGCCCTGGTCTATATATGGCTCTATCTGTTAGAACAGAAGTGAAATTCTGTTCGTTGTTGCGTAGCAAATTTTTCCAAATGTTGCAATACTTAGCACTTAAGTGTTTGTCTTTCCCAATAGAAAAAAGAACTCGGTCTTCTTCCGCTGATTTATATTCAATGAATCCGTTTTTGTCTGATATGCTATTATTTGTCTTTTGATTTCTATAGTAGAAAGAAGCAGTGACATTTTCTATTGGAGCTCCGGTCTTAGAGTCGGCAACAAAAAATCTTTTTCCGTCGTCTTTGTATGATAAACAACTTATAATGGAAAGGTCAGATACGTAAATGTCTGTCTCTATATCTTTGGTGAGAGAAGTTGTGATAAAATAGTGTCCATAGTCTAATGGATCTAGTTCAATCGCAGTGTCTTTTTTTATATAATAATTTGTTTTGTTCAACTTGACTTTTACAGTCTTTATTAATTTGCTGTTTTTTTTATTCTCATTGTTTAATAGAATCTCCTCCTGACTTTGTGTGTATTGATATATTTTCAAATCAATATTCTCAATGTTTGCATATTTAATGTTCACCTTGATTTTATCTCCACTATGAGTTTGTTCTTGTGCAGAAAGGTCGAAAATGGGCTCTTCTATTTCTTTTAAAACAGATTTGAGTCCTTTTGTGAGGTTGCTTTTAGGGAATCTGGCAATTCCATCTTCGCACATTTTTTTTAAATAAGATGGAGTAGTTGGCTTTGACTTTTCTTCTTCTGAATAGTAAAAAAGAAATTTGACTATCTCATTTATAGTAAGAAGAGAAGCTTCTTGTTCTTTGTATTGATCTAATAAGTTCTCTAATTCCTTTGTTCTTTTCTTCTTCGTTTCTGGATTTAGATCTCCATATTTTTCCAAAATCAATGATTGTTTGGCGTAGACAAGTGCATCCTTGTTTTGATCAGCCTCGTGAAACTTGATCATTGATTCATATAGATTGATTTTGTTTTCTGCGTATTCGTCGAAATCTATGATATCGAAACAGAGAAGGTCATACAGAGTATGACAGAAAAGTTGACTATCCTTTCCTTTTGTTATGAGGGGGGCAAATTCTGTTGTTTTAATTTGGGCAAGTTCTTTTGCTGGAGCTAAAGCTTCGTTGCATAGTTTTATGATTGTATCCTTGAAGATTTGAGGCGTCCATTCGTCCATGTTTTCGGGAATGACGCCTTGCAAGTCTGTTCTTCGGTTTTGGTGGTTGTATGAATAAGCTTTGATGGCCTTAGCTAAAAAGAAGGTTGCAATGGAGTGAAGAGCAGGGTCTTTCTCTTGGATTTTGAACTGCTGTAACTTTTCAATTTCTTTATCCAAGGCGGAGTCTGATTTCACTCTTGCAATGGTGCCTTCATATATGATGGCTTTGAGTTGTTGTACTCGATTGCCCTCTTTCATTGCCTGTTTTTCTGATTCTTTTATGATATTCATAGCGTCTAAAGGATTTTTTCTGTATGAATTATCTGCTTTTTTCCAAGCCGATTCGTAATCGTATGCAGTTGCCGTGCTCGTTGCAAAAAATAGAGTCATTACTATGCCGATAGCTAATTTGATATGTTTCATTTTTCTTGTTTTGGTAATTGTTCAAAGTAACTCTATTTTTTTCAAAAAATCGCGGGATCAGGGTAGCTTTTTGATCAGGTTAGTTAAGAAGAATGAAAAATGTGTTGATTCATATAAATCAGTGTCTCTCTGTTCCTGTTTTGTGGTCTACTTTTATATATTTTGCTAAACATACTTCGTGAAGTTATTTATTTTTACTAAACATACTTCGTAAAAAGTGGATATTTTGCTAAATATACTTCGAAATTTTTAAATCTTTTGTTATCTTCGTATGTGAAAAGTAAATGTTTAAGAATATGGAAAAGACTTTAGTTCAACAGAATCCACAATGGTCTGGTAATTCTTTTAAAGGCCTTGAAGAAAGGAAGGTGATGAAAAATCTTCTTGACAAACAGGCTTTGCCTCATATTCAGATTTTGACGGGAGTTCGTCGTTGTGGAAAATCAACTATTTTTAAACTTTTAATGAACGATTTGATGTCATCAGACGTTTCTCCAAAATCCATTCTGAATGTGAATCTGGATGCTCCTGTTTTCATTCCTTTTTGGGAAAATGCCCAACGTTTAAGGGAAATAATAGAGACGGCTGAACAACTTACGGGAACCAAGGTTCAATATCTTTTTTTGGATGAAATCCAACAGTTGAAGGATTGGGAGGTGTTTGTTAAGTCGTCATACGACACGCAAACATTTAAGAAAATATATATAACGGGTTCTAATTCTAATCTTTTGCAAAACCGTTTTTCTTCGTTGCTGTCGGGTCGTTATTTTGCGAATGAGATTCGTCCGTTCAGCATAGCTGAATGTCTGCATTCTGTCGGTGTAGATTCTCCGTTGGAGGGTTATCAGAATATACCGCAAGTGTTGCATCTCATGAAATCTGTTGTCAAGAATGGAACGTTCCCTGAAATCGTATTGGGAAAAATGAGTGAAGAGGTTAAAATGGAGTTGCTGCGAAGCTATTTTGAATCCATAGTACAGAAAGATTGCATAATATATAATGCTGTTCGTGATTCACATCTTTTTTATAAATGTGTTAATTATCTGTTGCTGAATGTCGGTAACCGTTTTTCTCTTCAGCAGTTGGGTAAGGCTATGGGAAATAATGAGAATACCATGAGTTCTTATCTTGACTATCTGTGTGATAGTTATATCTGTGCTGATGTCCGGAATTTTTCGTTTTCACAAAAAGAGACAAAGCGTTCGGATCATAAATGCTACTGCATAGATAATGGTTTGATACAGGCTAACACACAAAGATTTACACCAGATAATGGCCGATTCTTTGAAAATCTTGTTTTTAATGAATTGGTAAATAAAGGTTATGAGAATATTTCGTTTGACAATGGACGGGGTGAGTGCGATTTCATTGCTTGGAAAGATGGTGATGTACATGCTTTTCAGGTTTGTTATGAGTTGACAGATGAAAATCGAGGTCGTGAACTGAATGGTTTTTCTGTCCCTCAGATTCCGATTAAAACGAAAACAATCATCACGTTTAATCAGAAAGAACAGATAGAAGATGTTCGTGTGGCTCCTTTGTGGGAATGGGTATTGGTATGAGGAAAGTAAGAAAATTGTATAGGTATATAACAACAAAAGCGAACCTTCCGGCTCGCTTTTGTTGTTTATGTTATGTGAGAAATTAAAGGGCAGCAGCAGCTGTTTCAGTCTCTTTGTTGATCTTCTTAACCAAACCTTGAAGAACAGAACCTGGACCAACTTCTGTGAAGCTAGTTGCTCCGTCTGCGATCATGTTTTCGACAGATTGTGTCCACTTAACTGGAGCTGTCAATTGAAGAACCAAGTTCTTTTGGATAATCTCTGGATCAGTCTCGCCTTTTGTAGATACGTTCTGGTAAACCGGACATTTAGGAGCGTTGAACTTAGTTGCCTTGATGGCAGCTTCCAATTCAATTTTTGCAGGCTCCATAAGAGGAGAGTGGAATGCACCTCCTACAGAGAGTTTAAGAGCTCTCTTTGCTCCGACTGCAAGCATCAACTCACATGCCTTGTCTATTCCTGGAATTGTTCCTGAGATAACCAACTGACCTGGGCAGTTGTAGTTAGCTGGAACTACGATCTCGTCTTTAATTGTAGCGCAAATCTCTTCCACCTTGCTATCAGACAATGCCAACACAGCTGCCATTGTAGAAGGAGTTGCCTCGCAAGCCTTCTGCATAGCCTGAGCACGTTTTGAAACAAGTACCAAACCATCTTCGAAGCTAAGTGCTCCGGCTGCAACCAATGCAGATAACTCTCCTAAAGAGTGACCTGCAACCATGTCTGGATTGAATTTGTCTCCGATTGCTTTTGCTAATATAACTGAGTGAAGAAATACTGCGGGTTGAGTAACTTTTGTCTGTTTCAGGTCATCTGCACTGTCTTCAAACATAATGTCTGTGATGCGGAATCCTAAGATTTCATTAGCTTTCTCGAAAAGCTCTTTTGCTAATGGTACATTTTCATATAAATCTTTTCCCATACCTGAGAATTGCGCACCTTGACCTGGAAAAACGAATGCTTTCATAAATTAAAAATTAATAATTTAGTAATTGAACCATAAAATCAGTATCTCTCTCTCATTGCTTTTGACAAACCAATTTTATGAGTTGAATTCCATATCTTGGATATCGAATTTGCAATTGCAAATGTATAAATTTATTTAGAAGCTGTTTCAAATTTATCGTTAGATTATTTGAGATGAGTTTTGTGCTACAAATTAAACAAATTTATAAAGAAACGACAGATTTCACGAATGGTAATGCGATAGGTTTTCTGTCGTCATCTCGTTTTCCATAAAGAGACATCGCTCTTTATCTCGTATTTCGACTGAACCTTGACCGGAAGATTGTTGAAGAAATCAATTCCTGTTGTTTTTTCCAGCTCGTCAACAGAAATAACATAATCGAAGATGTCTGAATCTATAGGTGCTGTAGTTGGAATACAGAAGGCAATCATCTTTTCCATGCCTGGTTTTGAAAAGTCGAAAATAACTTTGTAAAATGCGTCGGGGATAGTGATGTTGGAATATTCCTTTTTGCGGTATTTGTTGTAATATCTTAGTTTTGCTTTGTCGCCATCGATCTTGAGTACGGGACCTGTTACGACGAATACTTTGCCGAATCTCTTTGCCCAGACTCTTACCTGTTTTTCTAAATCGTTCCAAACTCCAGAATTGAATTCGTTGTTTTGAGGCGATACGTTACTCATTAGAAAAGATTCCTGCAATGCTTTGCTGTTGAATGTCATGTCACCGGCAGGTGCTAAATGTCCTTTGTCGTAACCGGAATCTCTGTATTCGTATGGGTGTGCAGAAATGGTTTTTACAGCAGGATCTTCTTCAAAGAAAATTCCGTCTCTGTCCAACTTGCCTTTGCACTCTGCGCTGGTCAGCTCGTAGCATAGCCATTCAGCCTGTTCGTCTTGCTCCGAATAGGAGAGCATGTAGTGCTGATGTTTGTAAGTCGTTCCTACGCGGTTGCTGTGCGTGAAGGCGTCATCCCCTTTGTACTTGGAAAGATTTTCCTCTGAAGCACTGTTCGCTTTGTGATTTGTCTCTTTGTTTTCCTGTGACATGATAACTAGTGGTTTTTCTTCGAAATTTGTATTTTGTTGTGGCTGTTGAGAACATCCGCTGTTCAATACAGCTAAAAGAGAGAGGACTATAAATGGAAGTTTGAAATTCATGGTAGGGCTATTTATATGAAAGGACGGCTTGTTGAACCGTCCTTTCTGTTATGATTTGTTCGACTAATGTCTTTAATTGAATGCCTTAAGGCTCATGTCCAATCCCTTTACAGAGTGGGTCAATGCACCTACAGAGATGAAATCAACGCCACATTCAGCGTAATCTCTCAATGTGTCTATTGTGATGCCTCCAGATGATTCAGTCTCAAAACGTCCGTTGATTCTCTTAACAGCCTCTTTGGTTGTAGGAATGTCGAAGTTGTCGAGCATGATACGGTCAATGCCGCCAACTTTCATTGCTTGTTCCAACTCGTCTAAGTTTCTTACCTCAATTTCGATCTTAAGGTTCTTGCCCTTTTCTTTCAAATAATCCTTCGTTTTGTTGATGCCTTGCTCAATACCTCCGGCAAAGTCTACGTGGTTATCTTTCAACATGATCATGTCGAAAAGACCCATACGGTGGTTTACACCTCCACCAATCTTTACAGCCATCTTCTCAAGAACACGGAGTCCTGGAGTTGTCTTGCGGGTGTCCAACACGTTGGTGTGAAGACCTTCCAGTTTTTTGACATATTTGCGGGTTGTGGTTGCAATGCCACTCATTCTTTGCATGATGTTGAGCACGGTTCTCTCAGTCTGAAGAAGGGATTGATCTCTTCCTTCGACGATAAATGCTATGTCTCCCGGTTTCACTTCGGCTCCATCTTGGATAAAAACTTCCATCTTAATTTCCGGGTCGAACTTGTGGAATACTTTTTTCGCGATTTCCACACCGGCAAGAACACCTGCCTCTTTGATGATTAAACGGGCTTTGCCGTATTTGTCTGCAGGGATGCAGGCTAAAGTTGAGTGGTCTCCGTCGCCGATGTCTTCTGCGAAAGCGTTGTTAAGTAAGCTTTCGATTAAATCGTTTTCATTCATTGCTTTTCTCGATTCTAAGTTGATATATTAGAAATTTTGGAGAATCGGATTTTCTTAGGAGAATATTGATGTTGTAAGAACCCTTATCTGTATAAAGTTTTCCCATAATGAATCCAGATTTCTCATTTTCTGTCTTGTGCGTAATAAGGAAATTGGAAGGCCTGTTCTTGTTGAAGAAGTCATCCAGTATTACCTTCGTTTGGTTCTTGCTGTGTACATCACTGCTGTTGGGTAATGTGAGTTCAACGTTCGAGTTCATCATTGAAACTAGCACAGTGGTGTTGCCATCGCCTAAAGCTTCTTGAATCTGTGATTGCCTATCGCTTTGCGATTTGGCTGAGCAATTTAAAAAAGAGACTGCCCATACGAGAAATATCAGAAATACGTTTTTAGCCATTTTTTTGTTTAGAATAAGAGGTCTTATTCTGAAACTTACAAAAACAATACCAAAAACATCAGTACTTAAATTGTATTAATCTCGTATCTTTGCAGAGGCTCATTTCTTGTCCGTTTCAGACTCTTGTCGTAGGAGAAGAGTCCTGGGCTAAGAAAAACCTTTTTTATAAAAAGGTAATTAAATGAAACTCCAAAGATTAAGAAGATGAAAGTAATCCTTTTAACGGTAGGCAAAACTAACGAAATATCTTTAAAAAACGCAATTTCCGAGTATCAAAAAAGATTGAAGTTTTATCTGCAGTTTGAGATAGAGGAGATTCCCGAGTTGAAAAATACGAAGAGCCTTTCCGAAAATATCCAGAAACAAAAGGAGGGAGAGCTGATTCTGAAATCTGTTACGGATCAGGACGAGGTGATTTTGTTGGATGATAAGGGAGCGGAATATACTTCCCCGCAGTTTGCCTCTTTTATGGAGAAAAAAATGGCGATGGGTGGCAAACGGCTTTTCTTTGTGGTAGGAGGCCCTTATGGTTTCAGTGACGCGGTTTATGCTCGTGCCAATGGTAAACTGTCTATGTCGAAGATGACTTTTTCTCATCAGATGATTCGCTTGATATTTACTGAGCAGTTGTATCGTGCTATGACAATTCTTCGTGGAGAACCTTATCATCACGAATAAGTAGGCATGAATTTTGTTGTCTGTTTTAACGGTTATTCTAACGGTATGTGTGGAAAATGAAATTTTCTAAGTTAGTGAAGAGAAGACGCATGATCTTCTTCTTCTTGATATGCTTCGTTTTATCTTTAGCGTCCGCTATTGTTTTGGAACAGTTCTACTACAGAACCTCCCAATTGGTGATGGATGTTGAGGGTTTTTCTAACGTATTACATACCAAGGAGAAACTTGCTTCAGATGTGCTTCACAACATAAGGACGACCGTCACCAAAGAAAATGTGGCTGTGCTTTATGACGATGTAAGCCTCTATGAAACTTCCGAAAATAATGATTTGTCTTTTATGGTTTATGAGGGCGTTGAGTTGCTCTTTTGGTCGAACGATATTGTATACGTTTCGAATGTAGATAAATTTCCTTTCAAAAAAAGTTTCTTTTTAAAGACAAACAATACCTATTGTGAGTGTATTCAGTTGTTTCAAAAAAAGTATAGATATGTTGCTCTGATAAAGATAAAGGATAACATCTACCCAAGGCGAAATAGTATGAACAATCACTATGCAAAGGGTTTTGATGTTCCTGGAAATGTGGTGATTGCAGATGAAACAGATAAATCAGTATGCCCAATTTATGATAAAGATGGTCAGTATATGTTCTCGTTGGTCAAGACGCCCATCAATCATTATGACGGATACTTGCATTGGGGTAGCGTTGTTCGCTGGCTGATTGCGCTTTTTTCCCTCTTTTTGTTGATTTATGGAGTCTTCAGGAAGTATAAGGAAAAGGTGCTCTATCTTCCTGCATTCATGTTCATATCGGCAATAATGTTTTCTTTCCTTTATCTCTTCTCTACTATCAGGGTGCCGGAGATTCTCTTCTCAGGTAAGATTTTTTCTCCTGATTATTATGCGTCAACTTTAGCTCCATCTTTTGGACATTTGGTGCTTTACACCATTTTCATTTTCGCATGCCTTGGAATAGGTTATCGTAGGGTTTATGTGAATTTCTCTATGTCGAGATATTTGGAGAATAACAAGAAGCTTTTGACATTTGCTTTGCAGCTGTTCTCCTCGTTGCTTTTCTTTGCATTTTATTATTTGTCCATAAATCTGGTCTATAATTCAGGTATGGACGTGGCCGTTGTCTCTGTTCGTGAGATGTCAGAAGGCACTCTCTCTTCTTTATTCCTCATTATTACTTGGTTCTTCTTTTGGGGATTGATAAATGGAAAATTGAGAAAACTGTACGATGATGATTTTGTTTCATTGAAAAGGATCTTCCTTTCACGTCTGCTCCTAATGGCTATTTGGATAGTCGTTACTTTGATTTTTGGAGCCAAGGTGGATGTGTTTGTTCTTCTGTTCTTCTTCATCATAACATTCTTTGTCGATATTTATAAGCATTTTTATAAAAAAACCACATTCTTGTATCTTACAGTTTTGGTGTTGTTGCATATCTGTATGATTGTGGGCTTCTGTTTCTTACATAGTGAACGTAGCAATCGAATGAAATACTTTACTATGACAGAAAACTTGGCTTCGGGAATCTCTGTTTCGCAAGATCGTACTGCAGAGGCAGTGATGAGAACCAAGAATCCGGACATAAAAAACGATAGGGACATTCAGCAGTTAATGACAGACTCTTTGAATCCCATCTCTTCGGATAAGATTGAGGAGATTATTCGGAATAAATATTTCGATCGTTTGCTGAGCAAGTATGATATTCGAACTCAGGTTTGTTATAAAACGGAGGATATCACTTTACGAAAAGGTGTTTATGGAGATGTGATTAGTTGTTCGCCTTCTTTCATAAACGAAAAGTGTATTGCATTGGATAATACGAACTTCTATCTGAATACGGATGAGCTGGTGTCTTTAAACTATATTGCAGTCTTTTCTTATGGTGATTATGTCTTGTATGTGAAGTTCTTTCCAAATGTCTATTACAACAGAATCAGTTTCTTTGAACAGATGCTTCTTTCAAAAGAGGATGTTCATAATCTGAAGCTCTCTTTGGCTAAATATATAAAGGATGAATTGTTGTTCGTCTCTGGCGATTATCATTATCCAAATTCTTTGAACTGGCTTCCTAAAGAGCAGAAGAATGATCGTTTCGTGTATGAACAGAATGGTTACGAACATTATGTGTATCGTGCAGATAAAGAGTGTGTTGTGATTGTGAGCAAAGAAAGATCACAAAGCTATGCATATGTAATTATTGTTTCCTACCTCTTCTCTTTCTATTTATTGGTCTCTCTCGCTGTGATGGGAGCTTTTCGAATGAGGGAGAGAAAGACAGCAAAGTCTTTGCTTTCGAGAATGCAGGCGATGTTTGTCATACCATTGTTGTTTTCTTCTGTGGTTTTGGGTGCAATTTCTGTTTCTTACTTCTTGATTCAGTACAAGAAAAAACAGATTGGAGAATTGAGCATGAAAGCTAATTCTGTCCAGCAGAACCTACAGGAGAGATTGGCTGAGAGTGAAAATTTTACGGATGTGCCGATGGAGGATTTGAACTTGATGCTTCGAGATGTCTCCAACTTGTTCCATATTGATATTATGCTGTATGACAAGAAAGGTGTGCTTTATTCTTCATCTCGAACTTCATTCAACCTTTATGGCGACAGAACGGGGAGTAATCTGATGTCTCCTCAGGCAAAATTTACGGATGAGGCTGAATCGTTTCATGAGGAGAATAAATTAGGCGTTGATTATTTGGCCTATTATGTTCGTGCTTATAATCGAAAGAATGTTCAGGTAGGTTATGTCAAGTTGCTTTCATCTACCGCTGCAACGCAGGTCAAAAATGATATGATGAATATTTTGGTTGTGATCGTTGATATTTATCTGATTATTATGATGCTTTCCATCTTTGTGATCTGGATGATGAACAGAAGAATGACGAAACCAATTGCGATGATGGCTGAACGTTTTAAAGAGATCAAGTTGACGGGCCAGAATGCTAAGATTGAGTATAAATACGATGATGAGATTGGTCAGTTGGTGCGTCAGTATAACCAGATGGTAGATGAGATGATGGTCAGTGCCGAGAAGTTGGCCAAGTCTGAGCGTGAATTTGCTTGGCGCGAAATGGCGCGTCGTATTGCCCATGAAATCAAGAATCCGTTAACGCCAATGAAATTGAGTGTTCAACAGGCAATCCGTAAACGTACTTTAGATCCTGAAAATTTTGATGAATATTTCAAAAAGACCAGTCAGGTCTTGATTGAACAGATAGATAACCTTTCGCGTATCGCATCTGAGTTCTCGAATTTTGCTAAAACAATCCAGGGTGTAATTGAGAGGATTGATATTGTAGAGAAACTTTCTTCTTCGGTTGCTCTTTTCGAAAATAATGCAGAAGAGGTTCAGTTTGCTCTCGATTTGAATGGAATTGAACATGCTTATGTGATGGCAGACGGAAAACAAATGTTGCAGGTGTTCAATAACTTGTTCCGAAATGCCATTCAAGCTATTCCTGAAAATAGACAGGGAAAAATCAATGTCTCTTGTTTAGAAGAGAATGACTGTGTATTAATAAAGGTGCAGGATAATGGTTCCGGCGTCCCTGAACAGAATAAGGAGAATCTTTTCTTACCTAACTTTACAACAAAGACCAGTGGTATGGGCTTAGGTCTTGCTATTGTGAAAAATATCATTAACTCTGTAAATGGAACTATTTGGTTCGATTCAGTAGCAGGTGTAGGATCTACATTTTACATTAAGTTACCGTTGCACAAATCGTGATGTCAGATAAATTACCGCAATAAAAAAGTAGAAGAGGAAAACAATAGTAACCGAAAAGAAGCGTTTTAATTAATAAATAATGATTTGCTTTGTGGAACAGATTCTCTTATTTGTATAGATGTTTACAAATTTGTATTTTTGAGAATTCAATTTCAGTTGAAAATGTAAAAGGTTGCTTTGATGCGTAAAGAACCTAACATTCTATAAATATGTTGATTTCGTCTTTTATTCTTAGATAAAATATATTTCATGAGATATTTCTTGATATCAGTTTTCTCTTTTTTCAGCACAATGGTTGGACTTTGTGCTTCCAATGAGTCTGTATATAAGTTTGTGACATTACCTAACTCTTCTGCTGTTTCAGCGTTGGGTGGCACAAATATCTCTTTGCAGAATCAGGATCTAAATCTTGTTTTCCAAAATCCGGCTCTTTTGTCAAACGAGATGAACAATGATCTTGTTTTTAATTATATGAATTATATTTCTGACGTAAATTTCGGTTCTGCAGGATATTCTCATAATATTGACAGCTTGAGTGCTTGGGCTATAGAAATGACGTACGTGAACTATGGTTCTTTTGATGGTTATACGAAAGATGATGTGTCAACAGGCGAATTCTCTGCCGGAGATTTTGCTTTGAGTGCCGTATACTCCCGTATGTTATTTGATAGAATAAGAGCAGGTATAACTTTGAAACCAGTTTATTCTTACATGGACACATACAACAGTTTTGGTGTATTGGTTGATGTGGGTGCCGTTTACTATGATAAAGAACACGATTTCTCGACCGGTTTGACGTTGAAGAACGTGGGTGTGCAGATTAACGGTTATTATTCGGAAGAAGATTCTCAACATCGTGAAGACATGCCTTGGGACTTGCAGTTAGGTGTGACTAAACGCTTGGCTCATGCTCCGTTTAGATTTTCTTTGACATTGGTTGATTTGAGTAATTGGGATTTGGATTATAATCGAGAAAAGACAAAGTCTTCTCTGTCGTCATTGGCTACAGATAGTGATGATGATGATGAAATCGGTTGGTTCGACATGACGATGCGTCACATTCTTATTGGCGTGGAGTTTATTCCTACGAAAAACTTTTATGTGATGGCTTCTTATAACCATCGTCGAAATAGAGAGTTCTCTTTGGAGGATAAAAAATCCATCAACGGTTTCTCTTTTGGTGCCGGATTGTATGTCTATAAGTTCAATTTGGGTTTTGCATATTCGCAATATGCGGCCGCAGGAAACACTTTGACGTTCTCTATCGGCACATCCTTGGACTCGTTTAAATGAAATTAGTATGGTTGATGACAAAGATGAGAGTCATTGTCGTTTTCCGTTATTTAATGTATCTTTGAGACGAAAAAATAACATTTGAGGAGTATGTGTAGTCGTAAGATTGCCGTCTCAGTTTATTAATACACGTTATGAAAAAAATTATAGTGGCCATAGATGGCTTTTCCTCTTGCGGAAAAAGTACCATGGCTAAAGATTTGGCAAAGGCAGTTGGTTATGCTTATGTTGATAGTGGTGCTATGTATAGAGCAGTTACTCTTTTTTGCCAAAAACGCGGTTTGATAAAAAACGATGTGGTTGATGAAGAGGCGTTGAAGGTGTTGATTAAAGACATCTGTATTGAGTTTCGTCTGAATAAGGAGACGAAAAAGAATGAGACATTCCTCAATGGCGAAAATGTAGAGAACGAAATACGCTCATTGACTGTATCTAATCAGGTGAGCATTGTTAGTGCCGTTGGTTTTGTTCGTAAGGCAATGGTTCTTCAGCAACAAGGTTATAGTAAAGATAGAGGTGTAGTGATGGATGGCCGTGACATTGGTACGGTTGTTTTCCCGGATGCCGAATTGAAGATATTTTTGACGGCTTCTCCAGAAATTAGAGCACAACGAAGATATGACGAGTTGAAGCAGAAGGGCCAGGAGGAGAGTTACGAAGCTATTCTTGATAACGTAAAGAAAAGAGACTATATCGACCAAAATAGGGCCGAAAGTCCTTTGCGCAGAGCAGAAGATGCTGTGCTTCTCGATAATGGAAACATGACGATTGATGAGCAGAAACAATGGTTGCTTGATCGTTTTTCTGAAACATTGAAGAGAGTGAACAATGGAAATTGAAATTGATTCTGATTCCGGATTTTGCTTTGGAGTGACTACCGCTATCAATAAGGCGGAAGAGGAACTTCTTAAAGAAGAACCTCTCTATTGTTTGGGCGATATTGTCCATAACAGTATGGAGGTGAATCGTCTTTCCAAAAAGGGACTGAAGACGATTGATCATAACCAGTTCTTCCAACTTCGTAATAAGAAGGTGCTCCTTCGTGCTCATGGCGAACCGCCATCAACTTACGAGATAGCAAAGGAAAACGGAATTGAAATCATCGATGCTACATGTCCTGTAGTGCTGAATCTTCAAAAAAACATAAAAAAGGCTTACTTGAGCAGCAATACTGAGGATACTCAGATTGTCATTTACGGAAAGATTGGCCATGCCGAAGTAAATGGTCTGGTAGGACAGACCGAAGGTCATGCTATCGTGATAGAAAGCTTGGACGATTTGAACAAAATAGATTTTACGAAAAAAATAAAGCTTTTTTCTCAAACAACAAAATCTATTGGGAATTTTGAACAAATCGTAGAAAAAATCAAAGAAAATATAACAGATTGTAAAAATTTTGAATTTAATGATACTATTTGCCGACAGGTAGCTAACCGAATCCCTAAAATAATTAATTTTGTCTCCAAACATGAACTCGTTTTCTTTGTAAGTGGAAAAAAGAGTTCAAACGGAAAGGTGCTATTAGACGAATGCCGTAAGATTAATTCAAACATTCATCTGATTTCAGATTTGGAAGAATTGGATTTTTCTATGCTGGAAGGAGTAAATACTGTTGGTATTTGTGGTGCTACTTCGACTCCTAAATGGTTAATGGAGGAACTGAAGAGTAAGATAGAACGCTATCTTGAAACTAAAAAAGCTTAGTTAATCTAAGAAACAAGTTTCCTTGAGTTTTATTTTTCGATGATAAAATAATAAAAGTGTCATTCATTGTGTAACTTAAAAACGCAATATATTATGTATGAGGTTAAATGTATTGGAATATTAACGTCAGGAGGAGATGCTCCGGGCATGAACGCTGCTATACGAGCGATAACTAGAACCGCCATATTTCATGGTATTGCAGTGAAAGCTATCTATAGAGGATTTCGTGGCTTGATAACCAATGAGATAACCGATTTTAAGACGCAGAGCGTAAGTAATATCATCCAACAAGGTGGCACCATTTTGAAGACTGCTCGTTGTATGGAGTTCAAAACTCCAGAAGGTAGAAAACAGGCTTATGATAATATGGTCGCTGCTGGCATCGATGCTTTGGTTGTTTTGGGTGGTGATGGTACTTTCACTGGAGCACGTATTTTTGGTCAGGAATATAGCATTCCGATTGTAGGTGTGCCTTGTACCATTGATAATGACCTTTTCGGAACTGATTATACTATTGGATATGATACGGCATTGAACACTATTATTCAATGTGTCGATAAAATACGTGATACGGCTAACTCTCACGAACGTTTGTTCTTCATCGAGGTGATGGGTCGTGATGCTGGTTTCTTGGCTTTGAACTCTGCTTTGGCATCGGGTGCTGAGGCTGCCATAATCCCGGAAATTGTAACGGCTGTTGATCAGTTGGAAGAGTTGATCGAAAACGGTTTCCGTAAATCAAAGAACAGTAGTATTGTAATCGTAGCAGAGAGTGATATTACGGGTGGTGCTTTGGGCGTTGCTGAGAGATTGAAGAAGGAACATCCGGAGTACGATGCAAGAGTTTCTATTTTGGGTCACGTGCAAAGAGGTGGTTCTCCAACTGCTGCAGACCGTGTTTTGGCCAGCCGTTTGGGTTCTGCTGCCATCGATGCTTTGCTTGACGAACAACGTAGTATTATGGTCGGTATCGTAAATGATGAGATCGTTTACGTTCCATTTAACAAGGCAATTAAGGATGAAAAGGAACTGAATCGTTCTGTTCTTGATATCTTGAGAATCTTGTCTATTTGATTCTCACTTGAAAAACGATATATCTTTGAAGCTGTGTCTAACAAGGCACAGCTTTTTTTCTGTTCATATTATTCTTTACGTTATTGATGAAAGTCCAATAATGTCAGAAGATAAACGGACTAGGTTTTTTTGCTTGATATCCACAGATTTATTATTTTTGTCTACCTAATAATTCAAAATAATATCTAGATGAGAAATTTGAAGTGGATATCTCTTTTGATGGCTCTTTTTACAAATGTTGCTGTCGTTTTTTCTCAATCCTATCGTTCGCAAGAGACTATAGATTACATCGAGAAGTATTATAAAGTAGCGATCCGTGAGATGTATAAATACCATATTCCAGCTAGTATTACTTTAGCTCAGGGAATTTTGGAGTCGGGAAGCGGTCGTAGTGATTTGTCTGAAAAGGCCAACAACCATTTTGGAATCAAATGTACGAGCGATTACACAGGCGACAAATTTTTCAAAGATGATAACATAAAAAATGACTGCTTCCGAGTTTATGAACATGCAGATGGTTCGTACCGCGATCACTCTCTGTTCTTGACCACAAGAGCTCATTATGCGAGCCTTTTCAAACTTGACATTACCGATTATAAGGGTTGGGCCAAGGGCTTGAAAAAAGCAGGCTATGCTACCAATCCAAAATATCCTGATTTGCTGATTGCTGTAATTGAACAGAATCAGTTGTATGAGTACGATAAAAATCCTGAAAAGTATATCTCAAAAAGTGAGGCTGAAAGTTATACTTTGGATGGTAATGGGTCTACTCCAAAAGATAACACAGTGATTGCTCCGAACAATCAGGAGGGTGCCCGTTCTAATATAAATGGAGTGAAGTGTGTTCTGATCAAACCGGGTGATACTTTCTATGCCCTTTCTAAGTGTTATGGAATGACTGTAGAAAAGCTTCAGAAACTGAATGATTTTCCATCTTGGTATGTGCTTAAAGTTGGAGAATATGTTTTCTTGGAGAAAAAGAAGAAGAAAAACACTTCGGTTAAAGTTCATGAAGTAAAGGCTTCAGAGTCTGTTCTTTCGATTTCTCAAAAATATGGAGTAAGGAAAAGATCTTTGATGAAACGAAACAAACTTAAGTCTGAAGATCTAACCGTAGGTCAGAAATTGATGTTATATTGAAAATGAAGAAAATAATCCTTATAGGGTCTTTGGTGCTAAATGTTCTGTTGATGGCACTATGCATCTATATGATGTCTAAACCCAAAAAACGTGCGAAGGATATGCAGATGGTGCATTATTTTTCTCTTCAGCATAGAATACCTGTAAAAGAGGGTGATATTCTGTTTTGGGGAGGTGAGCGCTTTTCTCTATGCAATTGGATGGAGCTGATTGGAGATCAAAGGATTCGTAATCGTGCTTTGTCGGGTAATACAATCAAAGTTGCTTTGCTTAAATTAAATGAGATTCAACAGAGTAAACCCTCGAAGTTAGTGTTGCAGTTTGGCTTGGAAGATTTGTCTTCTGCTTCTGATGCTAATCAGATTATTTTAGATTATGGAGCTTTTGTGGATAGTGTAAGAAAAATATCTCCACAGACCGAAATCATCATTCAGTCATTGCAGCCTATTGATGATGTTTATTCTAAGGTTTTTTTGCCAAAATTGACAAATCTGAAGGTGTTTGATATGAACCAGCTTATTAGAAAAATGGCAAAAGAGAGATCTCTTACTTACGTGAATTTATATGATGATTTGTTGGATCCAAAGACAGGTTCTTTGAAATCTCAATATTCATTGGATGGCTATCATTTAAATAATAGCGCCTATATCATTTGGAAAGACAGAATCGTATCTTTCTTTTAAGTGAAATTAAAAAGGCTGCGTCATGAAATATGTCGCAGCCTTTCTTGTCATTCGAGAATAGCTCTTGTTTCACAACAAAAGTTTCTAATATATATGATATAATAAACAAACTTTGCACTTCACAGTGCTTGATAACAAATGTTTATGTTTTAACGTTTCTTGAAAAATGTGTTACAAAAACAATGAATATTTCAGAAAAACAGAATAAATCAAGGCTTTATTTTCCTGTTTTTATGATATATTATGAAAAAGTATTACATTTATTATATATCAGATACATTGGTCAATATGATTCAGTTAATGTAGTAACTATTTTGTTAGAATCATCTATTTTGTCATTGAATTTATGTTCTGATTTTCTTGAAAATTGGTTTGCTTATTTGTTCTGATTCATGAATTGAAGGGATGTTTGTGTGAATTTTCAAATTATTTTTTCTTTTTTTTGTTTCAATAATATGTGTTTCAAATGTAATTATAGGTCTGTAAATTGATTGTTTTTTTTAATTTAATTTCTTATTTAAGTTTTATTTAAAATTTTTATATAAAATATATTATTTATTCAAAAAATAATTATATTTGTTTAAGTCTAACCAATTAAATAACTAAATATGATAAAAACTAATTATTTATGGATGTCTGTTCTTGCTGTTTCATTATTGTTACCTATTACATCATGTGGAGATGATGATAACTCAGAGGAACCAAAACAAGAACTCCCAACTAATCCAAATGCAGCAACAAGGGTGTTGACTGTGAGCGAACAAAAAACTTTGATGGAGAACATAGGAAAGGAATTTCTAGGAAATGTAAAAGCGTCAGACTTTCAAGGTTTTAAGGATTTGTCTGATCAATTGAAAGAAGTAAATAGCGATGAAGTGAATGACTGGGCTGATGATGGAATTGATGCAATCACAACCTTGTTAAGTACTCATGTAGAAAGTGTCGATACTTTTTACACTAGTGTAGATATAACTAAATATGAGACCTATTCTCGTGTTTATAAATTGTCTGCATTTACTGGCCATTTTGAATTGCAAAATGACAAATGGGTAAGAACTGATGCTGATGATTTGCAATTTATTTTTATGGATAAAAACAATGTTAGGTGTGTGGCAAA
>ERZ795056.1333-NODE-1333-length-28936-cov-6.558845_pt1 | contig 28936 bp, 31 predicted proteins | sample MGYA00375140_ERZ795056 | MGnify/ENA primary metagenome ERZ795056 (study PRJEB30185, sample SAMN05720227) | activated sludge metagenome | isolation source: Anaerobic digester | place: USA | collected 2015-03-09 ... | reverse complement strand
TTATTAATGTCCCAACCGTAACGAGCAAAGTAAGATTATTAAATGTCTAAATGCGGAGATTATCGCATTATCGCATTAGCAAGAAGATCTTAACTAAGAATATTCTTTACACTAATATCGGCCATAGAGAGCATATTTTAAATATTTATTTATTTTCTTAATATGGTTTTCTGTTCTTCAATAATATCATCCTTCAAAAGATATTCTCTTACGTTTTCAGTATCGTTTTTAAGTTCTTTATACTGTTTGCTCTTGAAGAAATCTTTTAAACTTTGCACAAAAGGCGCGCCATTACGATATAAACACAGTCTCACTTTTAATGGATTTCCCTCAAGACGAATACCATAAAATCCTTCATGACATTTTCCGGTCTCTCGAATTGGACAGCCATCACAAATAGATTTTAAATAAAAATTTCTTATACACTTAACTCCAAAGTTATATTTTTCATTAAGTTGATAATCTAAACGATGACTAGAACTAATTAATGTTACCTCATGGCCAATTAGATTGGCTTCGTTTTTTTTTAAAATAAAATTAATAGTCTGCAAAGACCTCTCGCCAAGAGACAAATCGTTAAGTAGGCGTAATTTGATATTGTTTTTTGCGCAAAATAATAGTATATCTTCAGCGCTAGAAAATTCGTCACCAACAACACAATTAATTTTAGTGTTTATCAACTTATCGGCATTTATAACATTAATAATCGCTAAATCGATGCAGTTTTGGGCCCATGCCGCTCCCTCTTTAATGTTTAATTTATAATTTTGTAGCTTTAAGAATGAAAATTTTTCTAAAGAGTGAATACTAAAATTTATTGAATCAAGTCCAGCCTCCTTTAGTTTTGGCAAAAGACTTGGATCAAATTGACCATTAGTAGTTATAGAATTAATGATACCAATTTTTTTTGTTTTCTTAATTAGGCTTAATAAATTTTTATATAAAGTTGGTTCTCCACCAGTATAATGAACACGATAAAAAAATAATTCCTTCTTAAACTTTTTTAAACAAGCCACAACCTCATCTTGATTAACTTCTTTTGCCGCATTATTACCCTCTTGATGACAAAACTTACAGTTATACTGGCAAACACTGTTTAATTTAATTCTAATAGAGCGAGGTAAACAAAATTTTACTTTAAGCATATTATTTTTTTTCCATTAATAAATCTGGGTAACCACAACCGGATATGATCTGACTTTCTTTAAGGTTAAGATAATTAATTAACTCTTGAAATTTTTGACCGTTAATTTTCGTCATTTTACCAACATACTCAATTTCCATAAAGTATCCAAGACCAACAACTTTATCAAGAACTAACTCGAAATTATTATTTTTATCAATAAACACTCGCCTGTGTTTTTTAACTACACAATCTAATTTAAAATCCAGCTTCTTTAAAATATTTTTTAATGTTATAAAGTTATCACAAGCCAGTTCAAGTTCTTTGGTTTGCAGATTGTTAATAACTACGTGATAAGCAAAAATGGCCGTACCATCTGTTTTTTTCCTAAGTCTTAGATAGTATTTTTTTGTTCCGGCAAATTTTTTATGTGGTGGCGAAAAATAATAATCCTCTTGAAATATCTCTTTTTTAAATTTAAAACCAAAATCAAAAATCTTTTTCTCTATTAATTTATCGGGCTTACTTATTTTAAATTTAACTTCATTTTCAATTTGCATAATTTTAATTTTTTAGATTAATATTACTAATATTATTTCAAATTATACTCAAAATAACAAGGGTAATTAAAAAATTTGAAATAAATTAACAAAAATACGTTTTCATTGCGACGTTTCGTTTGTTTTTTTGACAAAATATCATAAATGATGTAATTTAAATTAAAGTTCTTTAACATAAATAATCACAAAAAAATAGACGATATGAAAACCATGCCAACAAAAAAAGAAATTATTGATGAGTTAGTCAAAAAATTAACAAAAACCCTTAACTCAACGATTGAACAAGCAAATGTAGCTAGCGACGCCGCCATTGATGCGCCCGGAAGAAACGAGTCACGGTATGATTCAACAAAAGAAGAAATGGGATATTTATCCAATGCTCTTTCTAAAAAAGCACGTGATATACAAAATACTATTAAAGAATTACTAAATTTTTCACTGCCAGAAAAAACAGAGACCATAGCCCTTGGTTCATTGGTTGAAGTATATATGGACAACAAACAGCAATTAATTTTTCTAATTCCGGTCGGAGGTGGCCAAAAATTTGAAGTTGGTAATACGAGTATATTTGTAGTTAGCAAACAGGCTCCGCTTTATTCAATTCTTCTTGGTCGAAAAAAAAATCAAGAAATCTCTTTTAACGGAAAAACTATTAAAATTAAAAACATCGAATGATGAAAAAGTTTATTGTTTTTGAGGGTTGTGACGGATCAGGAAAAAGCTCATGTGCACTTGAATTTGCAAAACAAATAAATGGAATCTATTACAAAACACCTCCTCAGATTTTTGAAAGTTTAAGGAAGCCGATTGAAAGTATGCAGGATTATAATTTGAGATTTTACTATTATTTAAGTGGCACTATTTATGCTGCTCATGAAATAACTGAACTATTAAATAATAATCATGTGGTTTGTGATAGATATATTTATTCGACTATTGCCTATCATCGCGCTTTAGGAATCAGTGTTAATGACAACTTATCCCAAAACATCATTCAAGCTGATTATACTTTCTGTCTTTACACTAAAGAAGAAGAGATAATCAAGAGAATTGGTCAGAGAGAAAATCTTGGAGTATTCGATACTAACCTTGATTTTCAGAAAAAAATTTTTCAGGAATTTAATAAGTTTCCAATGGAATTTTTCGATACCACAGGACTAAGTGTCCAAGAATCAGTAGAAAAATTACTAAAAAAGGTTAATTTATAAATAACTGAAAGAAATACAAAAATAGCCGTTCACTTAGTTGTGAGCGGTTTTTTATTTTCTGTGCTAAGCCACAAAAGGAGTTTGACAAAGGAAATAAAGAAACACGAAATACCATCATCAGAAAATTGGGTTCAAACCAACATATTTTGACGAAAATAAAAGAAAAAGCTAGGCTTTAACCTCGCTTAATCCTTAATCTACGTTATGCTCGGGGACTGGGATAAGATTGGAACCGCTTTATCCATTTAAACGACCTTTTCTGGCTATAATACTCATTATTTCAATAACTTATATATTCCGCTCTTGTTAAAATCTATGTCAAAGGACTGTTTAAATAACTTCTTAAAGCTTTTTTCATTAATATGTCTATCAAAATTTTTAACAAAGTTAACAAAAATATTTTTCCCCTTGAGTTTTATTAATTTTTGCACTGTCTGAGAGCTTATGGCAAATAATTGTCTATCAAAACTATAAAAGCATTCCATAAGCTTCGTGATTTCAGCCTCATTAATATTTTCTTTGTACTTTTGACCTGCTAAATGACAAGCAAGTCCTTCGTCTATCCAGGCGGGTACATTCCCCTGAGTGATCATATAAAAGAAAAAATGGGATAACTCATGTTTCAAAATGACTTCAAAATCCTCTTTTAAAAATGCTGATTCTTTCTTAAATTTATCGGGTGCTAGAATGAATATAAATCGTTTATTCCAAAACCAACCAACTAGCTTATCGTCCGTTTCTTGGCGCCTAATCGTGTTTATCTCTTCTCTGGATTTTAATAAAAAAATTATAGGTTCATACTTTAGTTTGACGCCCCAGAACTTTTCTAATTCCTTGCAGAATCTTGAGGACATAGACTCGATGCTCTCCTCAATTTTATTATTTTTTGTATTTACTTTTAAAACTAAAGACATAAAAATATATTAATTACTTTAATTTTAAGAAATTATGAACATGTCTACTGCCATAATCAAGCATTTTTAGCTTATATCCGTCTAAACAGAAATTTTCTTTTTTAGCGAAACTATGAGAATTACAAAATGGTTGATTTTCATTTGCCGAATTATGACAAATATATCTCGATTCTTTGTCGTTATCTAAATTGCCATCAATAGACTCCCTAATTTTAGCTAGCTCAAAGCTTACTCTTTCCTCATCCTTATTTTTCAAATCAATTAATTCCTGCTCCGAAATAATAGAATCGTTATTAGACACTTCTTGAGAAGAAGAAAGGGATTTTGTCTCATTTTGCTCCAATGATTCATTTTTCAAGTTATTATTTTGTTCAAAAATCATATGTATCTTTATATTTATACAACATTATTATAATTATAACACATTTTATTCTTAAAAATAGCTATTTGACAGGACTCGAATTCGAACCAAGATAAGCCAATAAAATCAAGGGTTTTATTAAAACCGCGCTGATAAATACTAAGTGCTCTAAAAATATTAGAACCGTCAAAATTAGACGAAAAGAAAAGAAAAAACGAGGCTTTCACCTCGCTTAATCTACGTTGGCTCGGGGACATGGATTCGAACCATGATTGATGGCTCCAAAGGCCACTGTCCTACCATTAGACGATCCCCGAATATTGGATAATATTAATAAAATAAACTACCCTGCGCCAAGAGCGCAGGGTATTGGCGGATGTGGTATGGCGCTGAAGCTAAAATAGCTTGAGCTGTACCTCTGCCGGTTCCTGGCCTTGGCTACGGATATAATTTTCAATGATTTGTAAATTGCCCCGCTCGCCGATGGTGGCGAGATAGTAACCGTCGCTCCAGAATTCACCGCCCCACAGTTCTTTTTTTAAATCCGGAAATCGCCGGAAGAGTTCCCGGGCGGTAATACTTTTGAATAATCTGACCACCTGCCCGCCGCTGTATTTGGAATGGAAACTACAGAGCAGATGAATATGATCTAAATCGCAGCCCATTTCTTCAATGTCCAGCTCATAGCGCTCGGAAATGGCCAGGGCGATTTCCTTAATCGTTTTAACCATCGGCGCGCTCAACAAAACACGGCGGTACTTGACCGGGAAGACTAGGTGATAATGGGATTGGTGAACGCAGTGATGTTCTCGCTTCAGCGTCATACCACTATAGTATACCTTGAAAACCTGGCGGTTTTCAAACTTTCCCTGTCAAGGCACCCTGCGCCAAGAGCGCAGGGAAATATGTTATATTATATCAATCTAGTCAACAAATACGGCATTAAATATACGAAAAAAACAGAAATAAAAACCAAGAAACAAAAAGATAAAATTAGCTAAGAATAATTGCTTTTTCAAGCTTTTATTGATATGATTCAATATAATATGGGAAGAAAACTGAAAAAATTATTTTTTTTAGGAGGGGATCTTATCGTTTTACATGCCGCTCTCGCCTTTACCCTTTTTGTTCGCTATCGTCTTATCGGCGGCATTGGCGGTATTAGTCCCTATTGGCAAGTCCACTGGTATTATTTCTGGGGGGTATTTTTAATTTTTATCTTAGTTTTTTATATCAATAATCTCTACAGTCTGCGACAAATAGCCTCCGCTCGCAATTTTTTACGGTCAACCATAAATAGTGTCATTATCGCCACTCTTCTTTCCATAATCTATTTCTATATCTACCCTAGAGTCGATATCGCTCCCAAGACCAATCTCGCTATTTTTGCCGTGTCGGCGCTTATCGGCTTTCTCTTATGGCGCCGCTTTGCCTACTGGTTAATTAGGGCCGGCAAATGGCAAAATAATATTGCCCTAATCGGCTCAGCCGACAGAATGGAAGAATTAAAACAAGAATTAGACGCTAAACCCGAACTAGGCTACCACGTTAGTCTAATTATTAATAACGCTTCCGACCTGCTAGATTTAGAGAATAAAATTTTAAACAATAATATCCGCCTGCTTGTCTTGGCGGATGATTTGCCGGCCGAAAAAGATTGGCGCCAGCAGCTATTCCCTTTACTCCGCCATAAAATCAGCTTTAGCTCCTACAATAATTTTTACGAACAGCTAAAACAAGCAGTACCAGTCAGCAGTATTAATCAGAATTGGTTTTTGGAAAATTTAAAAGAAGGAGAAAAAAATTATTTTGATTTTTTCAAACGTATTGCTGATTTGGCAGGGGCGAGCATTTTTTTCCTTATCTGTCTGCCCCTATCTATCTGCGCGGCCATAGCGGTAAAATTAAGCAGTCCGGGACCGATAATTTTTTGCCAATACCGCTTAGGCTTAAACGGCAAAAAATTTAAACTATATAAATTCCGGACCATGCGGGTTGAAGATAATAATTTTGCCATAACCATAGAAAATGACCGACGCATTACCAAGATTGGCCGCTTCTTGCGCGCCAGCCGTCTTGACGAAATTCCTCAACTTTTAAATATCATCAAAGGAGAAATGAGCTTCATTGGCCCTCGCCCGGAAAGACCAGAATTAGCCGCTGAACTCTCAAAAGAGATTCCTTTCTATGACACTCGCCTGCTCATCAAGCCCGGACTGACTGGCTGGGACCAGATTTCCGGCGAATATCATTCCGCGAGCGCCGCCGATACCATGAAGAAACTACAAAACGATTTATATTACATTAAACATCGCTCCCTTTATTTAGACTTATCAATTATCCTTAAAACCATGGCCACGGTTGTGGCCAGGAGTGGGAGATAAACGCATATTTATTATGCTCGATCAAAAATTAAGATACTCAAGCGTAATTTGGCTGATAAATAAATATCCAAACGCAACTATATGCGAAGTTGGTTCCGGTAGCCAAGGAATCGGACCATTTATCAAAAAACGAATCTTTACGGGAGTAGATAATAATTTTGCAGACTACACTGACAAGAGAAGAAAAAATATTAAAAATATGGTGACTGTAGAATGTTCGGCGTTAAGACTGCCATTTGAAAATAATTCTTTTGACATTATCTTATCTTTAGACATGATAGAGCACATCAACCCCGATGAGCGAAACAAAATTTTTTCTGAATTAATTCGTATTTCCAAAAAATTTGTCATTGTTGGCTTCCCCTGCGGCCAAGATGCCTACCAAATAGACGTTAGACATAAAAAAATATTAGAAAAATTCCATATAAAAATACCGGGGTGGCTACAAGAACACTGCCAAATAAAATATCCGGAAAAGAAAGAAGTTAACCGTATTTTAGACGATACTGGTTGTCGATATAACTCCTTTGGCAATGAAAGTATAACATTGCACAAAATAATACACTTAATTGAATATGTAACCCGCGGCTTACCTATATTTGCCCAATTCCTACCAATCTTATTTTTAAAATTTATAGGTGCAAAAGGTAAAAAATTCTATAGATTAATATATGTTATTGAAAAATAAAACTAGCATTATCCTAACGGCTTACAACGGCGAAAAATATATAAGAGAACAAATAGAAAGCATCTTGGCACAAACCTCAAAAGATTGGGAATTAATTATATGCGAAGACCACTCTAGCGACTCAACTCTAAAAATAGCCGAAGAATACGCCGACAAATACGACAACATCTCGATTATTAAAAATGAAAAAAATCTGGGCTTGACAGAAAATTTCGCCAAAGGTTTAATCTGTGCCAACGGAGAATTTATTGCTGTCTGCGACGTTGATGACTACTGGTTACCTGAGAAAATTGAACTCCAATCAAAAATTTTAAAAGAACATAAAGACATCGGGCTGGTCTACCATGATGTATATATTACGGATGAAAATTTAAGAATACAAAAAAAATCATCTTTAAGAAAAATCCTGCGGGGAAATATTTTTTCTTTACACCGAGTAAATGTAAATAAAGACAATCTTGAATCTTTAATCAGGACAAACCACATAACAGCGCCAACCATTATGTTCCGTGCGTCCCTAAAAGAAAAAATATTACCCATACCGAAAAACTCCCTACAAGATATGTGGATAGGATTAATCGCCGCCGCTTTTTCTAAAATATATTTTATAGATAAACAACTTATAAAATATCGCCAGCATGGAGATAACATGGTAGGGGTTAAAATTAGTGGATATAAATACTATTTTAAAAATTTATTCAACAAAAATTTTCTGTCTCTTTATCGCCAAACATTAAAAAACTATTTGGAAAGAATGACGGCGCTTCGAAAAAAAATATTAGAAGCAAACAAGACTAATCTGGTTTCTCCGGTGGAACAAAAGGAAAAATACTTGAAAAATTTAATTGATTTCCTTGACTCCCAAGGAATTATCCAAAATTTAAAAAAATTTCTAATTTGTGCCAAGCAAATAAAAAAATCTAGACAAACTAATAATTTTCATATGCTTATTTATTGCTTATTATACAAAATAAACCCTATAAAATTCTAAAAATAAAAAATGTCTTACTCTATAATAATTATAAATTATAAAACCTGCGAACTGATCGCCGCTTGCATAAAAAATTTATTAGACTTACCGGAAGCAACGGAAACGGAAATCATCGTCATTGATAACGCCTCCAATGATGGCAGTGTAGAATTCTTACAAGAAAAATTTGGTGATAGAATAAAATTGATTGTTAATAAAAGCAATCTTGGTTTTGCTAGCGCTAATAATCAAGGCGCCGCCAGCGCCCACGGTGAATTCCTGTTATTTCTAAATAGCGACACAATCATTAAAGAGGATATTTTTAGCGCTTGTTCAAATATTTTTCAACAAAATAAAAATATTGGCATTATTTCGCCAAGGCTATTAATGTCTGACAATAAATATCAGCCAGCTTCTTTTGGTAATTTTCCAACCCTCTGGCGCCTTATTACCCAAAAAACAAAAATTGACCCAGTACTTGATGAAAATAAAGAATATAATTTGGTAGACTGGGTGAGCGGCTGCGCTTTAATGATTAGAAAAGAGTTATTTACACAATTAAAAGGTTGGGATGACAATTTTTTCCTTTACTATGAAGATATTGACTTATGCAAACGAGCCCGGAAATTTGATTACTTAAGCGCGGTCGCCAATAAAATTACAATTACCCATCTGGGGGGTCAAAGTCTAAAACACAGTTTAAATAAACGCTGGCATTATTTTCGTTCTCAAAATTACTATTTTAAAAAACATTATGGATCTATTACCGTTCTTATTCTCAAATTAGTAAGACTGCCTTACAAACTCCTGATTTTAATAAAAAACCACAAGCGCTAAAAGTCTTATGAAAATAGTCATCAATGCCCTCCCCTATAATACTTATCAAGGAATTGAAAATTTCCTGACTAATTTGTTGCGGGCGTGGCCTCATAATGAGGACGAGATAACGGTCTTAGCTAATGAGATTTCGGCTAAATTTCTACAACCATTACCGGCTTACTTCAAATTAGAAATAATTAAATTTAAAAAAATCGACAAACTATCGATTTTTATTTTTCAACAATTTAAACTTGGCCGTCTACTTAAAAAGAGAAAAACGGATATACTGTTTTGCGCCTCTTTAAATTGCCCCTGGCTCTATCCCCAAAAAATTGTCACTATCCACGACGCCGCACCCTTTATTATTAAAGGGGAAAGCAGCCGCTTCGGTAAGATCTACTGGCTGATATCTTTGTTTTTTGCGAAACACTTTTCCCGCCACCTCTTAACCGTTTCTGAATTTTCTCGCCAAGAATTAATTAATAAATTAAAAATTAATCAAAACAAACTAAGTGTTATTTATAACGGCGCTCCCGTAATACCCGTTATCAATAAAAATCAGACACAAACAGTCAGCCCCTACATCATCGTAATTGGCAATGCCCGCAAGCGAAAAAATCTCACCACTCTCTTGGCTGCTTATAACTTAATTAAAACCGATATTCCTGATTTACGTTTAATAGTTGTTGGAAAAATGGATAAGAGAATGCAAATTTTAGCTAATTCATACCAGAATGACAGAATAGAATTCACCGGATTTATTAGTGATGAAAATAAATATCAATTATTAAGCCAAGCTCAAGCCCTTATTTTCCCTTCTTTATACGAAGGCTTCGGCCTGCCTATCTTGGAGGCGCAAATTATGGGCACCCCGATTATTTGTTCTAATATCCCTGTTTTTAAAGAAGTGGCTAACACTGGCGCTTTATTCTTTGACCCCCTATCGGCCTCGGATTTAGCGGAAAAAATTAAAAAGATTATCAACAACCCGGTGCTAGCGGCTAATTTAAAAAATGAAGGTAGAAAAAATTACCCTCGTTTCAATTGGCAAAAATCTGCTAAAAAATTAGCAGACATCCTTCATCTTTATGAAAATTCTTCAGATAAATAAACTATATTATCCGGTCATCGGCGGGATTGAAACAACTGTTCAGAACATCGCCGAAAAGCTTAATCAAAAATCTGAGTTTACGGTTGATGTTTTAGTTTGCCAAAACAAAGGCAAGAGACAAATAGAAACTGTTCGGGGGGTTAAGGTTTATCGCGCCGCTTCTTGGGGTAAAAAACTAGGCATGCCCTTATCTTTAGATTTTTTTCAACTATTTAAAGATATAAAAAATAACTACGACCAAATAATCTTACACTACCCCTTCCCTTTGGCAGCCCTGACTTCCCCTTTCATTCCTAAAAAAAAATTAATCATCTATTACCATTCTGATATTGTCCGGCAAAAGTTAGGCGCCTTAATCTTTTCTCCTTTTATCAAATACAGTCTCAAAAAAGCCCACACAATTTTAGTGGGTAGCCATAATTTAATAAACTCCTCGCCAAATTTAAAAACCCATTCCGATAAATGTCAGGTTTTACCTTTTGGTTATCAAGCAGATTATACCCCTAATGATTATCAAAAAGCTGAAGAAGTTAAACGACAATACGGAAAAAACAAAGTTCTTTTATTGGCCGTCGGCCGCCTCGTCTATTATAAAGGCTTTGCATATGCCATCAAAGCCATGAGCGGAGTCAAGGCTCAACTTCTAATTATCGGCGACGGACCGGAGAAAGGCAGGCTGGAAAAACTGATTACGGATTTAAACTTGCAGGAAAATATAAGCATCATTTCTTGCCAACCAGATTTAAAACCTTTTTTTCTGGCGGCCGATATTTTTCTCTTTCCTTCAACTGAACGCAGCGAAGCTTTCGGGCTGGTGCAGCTGGAGGCACTAGCGGCCGGCAAGCCGATAATTAACACTTATCTGCAAACCGGGGTCGAAGAAGTTAGCCTAAATGAAGTTACCGGACTCACGGTCAAACCTAGAAATATAGCGGCCCTGAATAAAGCCATCAACACCCTGGTGAGCGCCCCAAAATTACGGAAAAAATTTGGCCAAGCCGGCCAAGAGCGCTATCATCGCCTGTACACCACAGAAATATTTATTGATAATCTCAAAACAATTCTTAATAATATCTAAAAAACCAATGTAAGCAGCTCCGCAAAAGCCATCCTTTAGGGGATGGCTTTTTACATACCGAGTTTTCCGTCCTTTTACAAATAATTAAAGAATTTAGACAACTAAAGGTAACTGATTAAATCCGGTGGCAAATAATTCAGTTTTTCTCTGGCAATCTTTAATTTTTCTTTCAAAATATCCACCTCCAGATAATTACCCGCCACCGAGTAATAGGTATTTCTGCCCTGTTCTCTCTTAATAATAATCTGCTGATCCAAAGCCTCGTTTAAATAATTAATAAAAGTCTGCCGCGAAACTTTTCTTTTAGACAAGGCGTAAAAACGAGAAAATTTTAACTCTCCGTTTTTAACCAAAGGTTTTAATAATTTAATAGCAGGCAAACCTAAGTTGCTATTGTTAATAAATTCTTGTTTTTTTCTCTCCAATACTCCCTTAATTACTCCCAGGGCAGAAAAATATAAAGCCTCGGAAGCAAAAGCCACAAAAGGGTTAAAGCTATGCTTATACAAAGAGTTAATTAAATTTTTATAATACCTATCTTTTTGCTGGTAATAGTAATAAGAGAGATTATATAAATTATTTTGATTATAAGCGATATCGCGTAAAATTAAGTGCTCCAAAACCCTACACACCCGCTTATTGCCGTTTTTAAAAGGATGTAAAGAATACAAGGCGGCATGAAAAATAAAAACATTAATTGCCGAAGGATTTTTTTTAATCCAAGCTAACAACTCTATTAAACTATCTTTTATTTCACCAGGAGGAGCCGGTTTAAAATCAGCCACTCTGGTCTTATCGTCATCACGAAAACAGCCGCTATGATAAGGCTCAAATCCGGGTAATTTATCAGTAAAAATATCAAGACCAAGGGTTAACTGTCTGTGCAGGTCGGCGATAAAATCGAGAGACAAGTCGTTTAAACTAACCTTTTTTTTAGCTAGCGACTGAAAAGTCTGAACAATATTATAGTATTCAAGCCGATCATGATCTTTCTGATTTAAACGCGCTCCTTTATCCAACTTCTCGGACAATGCTTTAAAGGGAGCTATGTCTTTACGACCAGTAATTAATCGATAAATCTCATCCGCCGCCAATAAGGTAAGCTGGGAATTTTCAGCTTTAGAAACGGCAAAAGAAAACAAAAAGTCATTATGTAGTTTTAACAATTGATCTAACTGATAATCAATTTCTATCTGCTCATAGGCCGACAAGGCTTGATCAATCGACCTTAACTCTTCCTCTTGCCAAGGCAAGTGCTTAATATTAATAAAAAAAGTACTCAAAAAAGGTTGGGAGAAATAACTATCTCCGGTCCAAATTTCCTTAAGTTTAGGGCTGATATTATTTTCCATAATTATATTATGTCATAGTTATTATTTTTTTACAATATTTATTTAATATAATGACTATTTTTTATTAATATAAGCGAATATTTTCATATAGATTGGTACAATAATTAGTCTAATTAATTTATTTTAAATTAGTCTAATCGCCATCCCAAAAAGCTGTATAAATACAGCTTTTTTTAAAAAAATATTTTAGATTATTCCTAAATTTTTACCCTCTTCGCCCTTTGCCTCTCTACTTCGGTCAAATGCTGTTTGCGTAAACGAAGGCTTAAGGGCGTAATCTCCAAATATTCATCCTCTTTCATAACGCTCAGGCCAAATTCAATCGTCAAGGGCACCGGTGGTGTCAGTTGAATCGCTTCATCCGAACCGGACGCACGGACATTGGTAAGCTGTTTACCTTTAATCGGGTTAACCGCCAAGTCATTGCCTTTGGAAACATTACCGATAACCATGCCTTCATAAACCTCGGTATTGGGGGCGATATAAAGGACGCCCCGATCCTGCAAATTCCACAGAGCGAAAGCTAAAGCCTTGCCGGTAATCATAGAAACCATCGAGCCCAGATTATTCTTATAAATATCGCCGGCATAAGGCTGAAAACCCAGCACCTGGGCGCAAAGGATGCCTTCGCCCCTAGTATCGACAATAAATTCATTGCGATAACCGAGTAAACCCCTGGTCGGCACGGCGAAAGTCAAACGGCTCTGGCGGTTGTGTGTTTTAAAATCAAGCATTTTGCCACGACGTTTAGAAATCTTTTCAATAACCATACCGGATAAATTTTCCGGAATATCAATCGTCACTTCTTCAAAAGGCTCGGATTTAACGCCATTAATATCTTTGATAATCACTTGCGGCTGAGAAACCTGCAACTCATAACCCTCCCGACGCAGATTTTCCAATAAAATTGCGATATGAAGCTCACCGCGGCCGAAAACCCTATAATAACTGGGTTCGGAAAAATCGATTTTCAAACCAACGTTCACTTCCATTTCTTTTTCCAAGCGTTCTTTTAACTGCCTGTTGGTGACAAATTTACCCTCTCTGCCGGCAAAAGGAGAATTGTTGACCAAAAAATTCAAAGCGATTGTCGGCTCATCGATTTTAATCGCTGGCAAAGCTTTTTGGTCGGCTCTTTCGGCAATCGTCTCGCCGATATAAATATCCGGCAAACCGGCAATCATCACAATATCCCCCGCTTCCGCTTCGGGCACCTCTTGGCGATTGACGCCTTTAAAGGTAAAAAGCTTCGTGATTTTTCTGGCCCTGGTGGTGCCGTCAAGATCTTTAATAAAAACAGTTTGCGCTGCTTTTATTTTTCCTTCATAAAGACGGCAAATGGCGCAGCGCCCCAAAAAATTATCATAAGCCAAATTAAAAGGCTGGGCCAATAACGGTCTAGACAAAGCCTCCTCGGAAGAAGCCAGAGAAACATGAGTTATGATTAAATCAAGCAAAGGATTGAGATTGTCGGAGGCGTCGGTCAATTCTTTCTTGGCGATTCCCTGTTTGGCAGCGGCATAGATTACCGGAAAATCAAGCTGAGCATCGTTGGCGCCAAAATCTAAAAATAATTCATACACCCTTTCCACCACTTCGGCCGGACGAGCGGCCGGTTTATCAATCTTATTAATCACTACAATCGGCTTGAAACCGAGCTCTAAAGATTTTTTTAAAACGAATTTTGTCTGCGGCATCGGCCCCTCCTGAGCGTCAACCAATAGCAAAACGCAATCAATGGAACGTAAAATACGCTCAACTTCTGAACTAAAATCGGCGTGACCGGGCGTATCAACGATATTAATTTTTGTGTCTTTATAAAAAATCGAAGTATTTTTTGAATAAATAGTAATGCCTCTTTCTTTTTCCAAGGCATTGCTGTCCATGCTTACTTCTTCACCGGCGATACCGGTTTGGCGCATCAAAGCATCGGTAAGAGTGGTTTTACCGTGATCAACGTGGGCAATAATAGCGATATTGCGGATTTCCATAAAATAAATAATGAAATTTTTAGCTTTTTAAAACAAAAATTACGCCGAGGGCGTAATTTGGCCTTACTTCTTGATAATAATTGATTTGTTGAAAATAGTCAAACCCACTAACGGCCGTCTGCTTCTGATAAAGACGCTAAATCAACCACTTCGGAACCTAAATTATTCACCGCTACATTAATCTCTATTCCTTGACGGACTTTCTGAACTTCTGCATCACTAGCAACTTTCCAATAAAAAGCCTGTTGAACAAAAACGTCTTCAATATCTCCATTCTCCCAAGCACGCATCAAGGCCGCTAATTTTTCCTTTTCATTTGTCAGGTTTTCATTAATTTTGCTCAATTCTTTCTGGTGAGCCAAGAGGCTCTTTTGATAAGAAGGAATGTTCGTTCTCGCCGCTAGACGGGAAATCAAATTCTCTTGACTCTGTCGCCGGGATTCTAAAGCGCTAATTCTTTTGCTGGCAGCATTGTATAAAAAATTAATCTTGGGAGCGATAGCCGCCATTGCCTGCTCCTTATAAGCTCTTTCTAACTCGTCTAAGGAAACCTGTCTAATCGCTTGATGCTTATCATCGCCATAATAGAAATAGACACAGGCATTTTTCTCCGCGGCAAGACTACGGGCTTTTTGAATTTTTTCCCAAGAAACAGCCTGAATATCCTCATCGGTCATGATAAAAAGGGCATTTTTTTCTTCAGCCTTCATTTTATTCAAAGCGGTATAAGCGACATCAAGTGCCCGTTCTCTAGTATCGCCAAAATATTTTGTATCTCTGATATTTTTGGCCACCTCCACCGAATTGTCTAACTGCTTTATTCCGTCCAGATGATTGGAAAAAGTGGCAAAATTAACTTTTAGTTCCTTAAAATTCTGCTTTTCTATCATCTGCGCCATATAAGGATAGGAATCGCCTACAGACGGGCTATTATCAAACAGCAGATAAACATTATCATATTCATTCATTTTAAGAAATTCGGGAGACCTTGGACTGACTTCATACCCTTTTTCAACTTCACTGTTCCTCATTTTCATCTTATTGATAAAATCCATCTGGGGCATAGTTGCCGAAAATGATATCCGTCGACAATCGTCCAACAACAACTTATATTTTTCCGGGTAATTAGCTTTTATAGACGCCACTTCTTCTGGTGTATACTTTTGACCAGTTTCTGGATTATCTAAATCAGTAATATAAATCACACCCTCCTCCGGCCCGGTCTGGGAAAAAGGCATCTCATGAAAAAACTTCTTATTTCTAATCTGTTCAGCTAAATCGGCCGGCAACTTGTCAAACTTATAATTCTGTAAAGTTTCGGTGAGGAGTTTATCTAAAGCCGTTAGTCTCGCTTTAGTCAACTCAGTATTGCTGCCCTTCCAATTGCTCGTCGGGCGCTCATCACTGGAACCAAATAATTTAAAATCAGCGGCCATAATTTCTTGAGCATTGTCAGGAGTAATCTTGCTTAAAAAAGCTTCAAAATCGGAAATAATCGCTTGGGGGTTAATAATATCAGCTTTATCAGTAGCAAAATAGTGTGTTAGTTCCAAACTAGCCAAACGTGAATTTTCCTCTAATTTTATATCCAAAGGCTTAGCGTCGTTAGACTTATGTTTTTCCGGACGCTCGTCATCAAAATCTTTAGCTGACAGCTGATACGTTTTATCTGGATTGGGTTCACGATCAAGCTCGCCCTTTACCTCTTTACCCATTTTCACTCCCTCTTTCAGCTTATCCTGTGGCTCTGCTCCTTGGGCGTCCGGAGCAAATTTAACCAGAAGCATTAAAGCAATAAAAGCGGCTTTAATTGAATTATAATTAGTAAAACGGCGAAATCCGCTTAATTCAGATTTTTCATCTTCTTCTAAGGACTCTAAAACTCTAGCGATTTCTGGTATAACTTGTTCACCCTTAGCCTCTAAATTTATGTCTTGCTCGGCTAAAATTTCGGGAAGCTTTTCCGGACTCGTACCGGTAACAAGCAAAGTATCTTCTAAAGACAAGTGGTTACCCATCTCTTCCTGGATCTCAACAGCTTCCCTTAATTTTTCTAAACTATCAGGATTGAGACTGCTGGCCTTTTCTTTATTATTATCATTGTCAATCAATATCGGTTCAGTTGAACTTGGCTGTTCAATTGTATCCTTCTTTTCAGGGTCTTTTTCGTCGCTAGGCGAAATTGATTCTTTTTTGTGTAAAAAATTAAACATATTTTTAAACTTTAATCACATTATACCAAAAAATTAAGGGAAAAACAATAAAAAAGAGCCCTCTAAAAAGAAGGCTCAAAAATTTTTCCTTATTTACCATTACCATAAGTTTGCGGACAAACTTCCGTTGTTGATTGTAAAAGACAATAAACGGAAGCCTGGCGCCGAAACAGAGTCGTTACCGCTTAAATATACTAAAGCGGTTAAGTCGGGCTCGATTACTAAATCATCGGCGCCAAAAGAGCCACCCGCCGGCAGAGAAACCACCATATCGCTGAATTCCAACAAAACATTCTGCTCGGAATTGTTTTTTACAAATATCGGTAGTTTATCGCCAGCAAATTCATATGCCCCGTCTAAAGGGGTCAATCGACAAAAACCAACCTTCTCCACCACTTGTGGAGATTTCTTAATTTGCCGATAGACATAATATATATCTGATACATCTACATCGAACGACCAAACAGAATCTCCTGCCGGTATTATTAAGCCCGGCCCCCCCGATCTTGGCAGGAGCACAATTTCTTTGTTTTCTCGGTTAATAATAAAGGCTGCGGTCTGAGCCTGTAAACGGGGGAAAAAGATAAAACAGGTAGAAACAACAATGAGAACAATTCTGAAAATTTTCATGATATTTAGTTTTTAAAGTGTTTAATAAGTTGACAAATGAACGAATAAAAAGATACTAACAATAAAATTTATATATGTCAATGGGCAAAAGTAGAATAAGTCATTTAACCTAATTTTTCACGGTTACCGGGTAAACGGGGCGCAAACTAAGTGAATCTAACCCGTAATTATTAACTTATGAAAAAGCATCGGTGTTTAACCGATGCTTTATTGTGTTTACGGCGGGGGGAGGCGTAATTGGAACGGTTGTTAACCTTTTTTACTAAGCTAAGCTTCACTTATAACATCAAAATCATTAGCCTTGGCGCTACCGGTTATTGTAAAGCCATAAATATTTTTAGCCAAACCATTATTTATTAACTTTTTAGCTGTCTCGTTTAAAGTAGCTCCGGATCCAGTAACATCATCAATTAATAAAACATTGTTATAATTATAACTATCGGATATAAAAATAGTTTTATTGGCATTTAAAATTCTATCTTTTATATCTCTTAAACTTTTTTGCTGGACCGGAACAAGCCCGGTATGTTTATTAATGGGAATTATAGGCAAATCAACTCTAAGTTTCTTAGAAATAAATGTCATTAGCTGTGTTTTTCGCATCACCGTTGGTGGAATAAACCCAATAGCATCAATATTATAATTTTTAATAATATAATTAACACTATCCCTGATATTATCAACTATGTAATTCATAACCGCCGTGTTAGTACGTCCAGCCTTAGCAATTCTAATCATTTGGCTAAGATAAGTTTTGCCAAAAACTGGTAAAGAATCAAAATCGCGATGAAAAACCTTAATTAGTTTTATGTCGTCTTTAAAAACTTGTCGCATTTTTTCAGTTGCATCAATTAAAAAAACTTTATTTTTATCATTATAAAATTTCTGACGAATTTTTAAGTATTCCTCGGCAAGAGAATTAACTGCCAAACGTCCAGATTTATTTTTAGCCCAATACAAAAAACCAGAAACACCTTTTAAAAGCTGCCCATCCGGAGTAACATAAATATAATATTTATTTAATACTTGTTTTTGTTCGTCAGACAAGTCATCAACGTTATCTTGACTAACCAATTTGTAGATAATTTTTTGTGGGGGCAAACCCTGCTTTAAAATATCGCCACTATCAACAAATTTTTTTATATTATTTTTAGCTGTCTGAACGCTAATACCCCAAACTTTAGCTAATTGCTCTATGGTTAAACTATCAAGATCATGAAACAAAAATTCCAAAGCCTTTTTATTATTCGCCAGCTTATACTTAACGTTAGCGCCTGATTCTGCGGTCATCACTAAAATATTTTCATTAACTAGGTGACGTAAAATTTTACTTAACCAGCTGCGAGAGATACTTGTCTGACTTTCAATTTCGGAAATAGAAAAAACACCCGTTTTTATCAAGACATTAACTATTATATTATATTGTGCCTCTTTCTTAGTCATACTATGTATTATACTATATATTAATAATATTGTAAATAGGATTAAATATACTAATATTAAATAAAATATTTAGTATGTATTATACTATATATTATAATATATTAAAAATACTATTTTTTTACTAATATTATTTATAATATACAGTACATAATAAACAATATATTGACTTTATTTATCATTAAATTTTAATTATTGTTTAACACCAAAAAACCCCTATAATTATGGGGCTTAGATTAAACCGACACTAAATTGTCTTGGCGAGGTAAGTGAGGCACGAACTAAGTGGGCCACTCTGATATTTTATTTTACTTCATATTAGCCAATAATTATACATAAATTACTTAAATAATATTTTAGAATTCGGGCGCCAAAAGCCGTAACCACTGACAGATTCGACAGATTTGCCTACTATCCAAAAATATCTTATCATATTTTTATTCAAAAAAGCCCGCTTCATTTTTGAAACGGGTTTTTAGTTAAGGGGCCAAGAGCCTAAGAAAACAAGCGATTACTTGCGGGCTCCCAGGAACCGAAAACGAACATCCCAAACAAGATCAAACCAAAGGAGACCAAGCTCACGCCTAGAGCCACTCGCATAAAGAAAAGGCACATAATAATCACCATCCTTATGGTGCCAAATGGAACCAAGAGCAACAATCGGAAATTGCCTTTGTAGCTCAGGAAATAAAATTCCCAGAATTAAAAGCTCCATTAAAGTAGCCGGGCGGTAACCATCTTTATCCATTTCAGCGATAACATCAACTGAGCCGGTGATACGATTAAAATGAAATAATTTAGCAGATATTTCGGTTTTTTTTCCGATCATTTCTGCGGAAACTGGAAAATTTTTGGTAATGATATTATTATTTTCCCAGTTATAATTACCTTCGGCAATAACTTGTTCAAGAGTTTTGGTGTAATCAACAACTAACTTAATTTCGTTAGCAGTATCGACTACTTTTTCACCTTTGATATTACTACCTTTAATAAGTTCAATAACTTGGCTCTAATGGACAATTTTTTATTTTCCATCCCCGCTGTTAATTTCTGTAAATGCGCTTTCCAGATTTTCATGATCTATGATTTTATTTGATTTATTTTAAAAAACAATGAGTAGATTATATCATATATCTATCTTTTTTCAATTACTTCGAATCAAATGGTGCAAAATGTAACCATAGGGGTATTCGACAAATGATTGTAAAATGTAACCATAAAACCTATAAAATTAAGGTTCAAATCTATGGTTACCACAAAAATGAGCATTGCCTCAAGAAAAGAGTTGTTATATCGTCTAAAGCCAAGATATCTGAGAGCCAACAAGCCGGATATAACAAAAAACAGTCAACCAAGACTGCTTTTTCCTAACGGTGGAGATGGTGGGACGTTGTTCGTATAATATTAAGCAAAATTACCACTCATCTTCAAGCTTTTTAATATCTTCTGGCAACAATAATCTTCTAAAATGAGAATGCTTTATTAGCGCATACGATGGGGCATGAGAAAACCCTACATATTCAATTTTTTTATTCTTATATTTAACATAATCTAGTGCTGGTATTAAATCTGTATCAGAGCTAACTAAAATAGCAGAATCATAAAGACTATCTATCGCCCCCACCACCAAGTCAACTGCTATTCTAACGTCAGTACCTTTCTCTCGAGGTCTTCCGCCATCACATAAAATCCTTCCTCTTTTTATAGTAAATCCTATTTTCTCTAAATATGACAAAAACCTTTGCTGATTCTTTACTAATTTTTCACTTTTTTCTGAATTATCAATATTCCTAAAAATACCAGTATAATAACACTTAGAAACCACTTCTCTTTCGCCAGCTAACAATTCTATAAATTTTAAAAAATCAAATTTCTTTCCCCTTGGAAAATTGATTTCAGCATCTTTTAAATAATTATAAAAATTACTCCCATCTATATAAATACAAACTCTTTCTTTATTTGGAATATTTTTTATTTTAGTCATAAATACACTATATCATAATATTGGATATAAAAAACTGCCCTTATCAGCGCCGAAGCGCTAATAGTGGCAGTGATCATATTACATTTAATATACATTATAAAAAAAAGAAAGTCAACAAAAAAATCCATACTCAGTAACATGCCAACTTTGGAACTTACTATTTTTAATTTAAAAATAGCTAAAATATTATTATTTTCTAATATTTTTTACTTAATCCTCTTAACAAAAATAAGCTAGTAATAGCTTATTTTGTTACTGCGAAGAGACAGAAATTAATCGCCCTCGCCTCGCCTCAAAATAGGCGAGGCTCACTTGTCCATGGTTGGCGTCCAAATATCCCCCGGATATTTGTCCGACGCTCGTCCGCTCGTTCCGGCTTCCGCCGCCGCTCGCGTCTTGCTGCCAACCTGTTTGAATCCCTTTTCTGAGCGGAGAGTAAGGGATTTGAACCCTTGATACCGGTTAGGGTATACCCGCTTTCCAAGCGAGCGCACTCGACCACTATGCGAACTCTCCCAGAGGCTGTCTGAAACAGCCTTATTTCAATTGTCTAGCAATAACTTGCTTCAAACCCTCAATCTCATCGCCATTAGAATCTGTAAAATTACTATAAGGGCGAGCGCCGACAATCATTTCCTCGCCAATAAAAACGGTGGGCGCCCCATAAACGGAAAAGTTGGCGGCAGCAAGAAACATCTTCTCTATTTTTTCTTTTTTTTGGGGATTAGTCAAGCACTCTTGAAAATCCTCCTGATTTAACCCGATTTCTCCCGCCAAAGCGCTTAACTTATCATGATTAAATTGATTCGCACGAACAGCTTGAAAAAGTTTCCCCCGAAAATCGTCCCCTTTACCTTGGTCAAAAGCGCAACGGACAGCCACCGCCGCGGCGGAAGATAAATCAGTATGATTGAAATTAAAAGGACGATAGGCAATCCTTATCTTGTCGCCAAAATCAAGGCGAGCCTGTTCCAAGGAATCATAGAAATCGGCGCTGAAAATATCGCCATAATCTTCATAGACGATGATGTCTAAATCATCCCCGTGCCCAGAAAGACAATCATCATCATTAATTATAGGCATATTAACGGCGACGTAGCTTTGGTGGCCGCCAGCAATCTCAAGACTATTTTCCACCGGCGTCAAACTTTGACCCTTTTCTTCCAGATGATTATTGAAAAACAAAATAAGACTAAACACGACTAAGGTGGCAATGATAAAAATTAAAATAACTCTGACTGTTTTTTTTGTTTCCATAATAATGGGTAGAGACGGACGCTTAAAGATTAGGGCGGCGCTCTTGATAATTATTAATTTTTTCCCAAGCGGCGGCCGCTCGTAAAACAGACGCTTCTTGAGCCATCGGACCGATAAATTGCCAACCGAAAGGCAATTCCTGGCCGTCAATCTCGGTAAAGCCTCCGGGCACGGAAATAGCCGGTAAACCCGCTAAAGAAGCGCCGGCTAAATATATATCTTCTAAATACATCGCCAAAGGATTATTAACCTGCTCTCCCAACTTAAAGGCGGCATGGGGTGAAGTTGGCGTAAAAATGACCTCGACTTTTTGAAAAGCCTGAGCAAAATCAAGCTTAATAAGCTCCCTAACCGCCTGCGCCTTCTTATAGTAGGCCTCGGCGTAACCGGCGCTTAAAGCGAAGGTGCCGAGCATTATTCTTCTTTTCGCCTCCGGACCGAAACCGTGGCCGCGAGTGGCTTTATAAAAAGACAAAAGATTGTCTGCGCCCTCTTCCGCCCGGCCCCAGCCAATGCCGTCAAAACGGGCCAAATTGGAACTGACCTCGCTAGGGGTAATAACGTAATATACAGGCACGCTGTATTGATTATAAGGTAAATCAAGGTTAATTATCTCTGCTCCTTCTTTTTTAAATATCTCTAAGGCCCTTATCGCCTCAGTGCGCAGGCCTTCATCGAGGCCATCCTTAAAATATGAGGGAATAACACCAATTTTTAAACCCTTAAAACCTTGACTTAAAGGTAAATGATAATCTCCAACGGGAACGGATAAAGTGGTGGCATCTTTGGTATCTCGACCGGCAATAAGCTCTAAAACCATGGCGGCGTCTTCAACTGTGCGCGTCAAAGGGCCGATAGTATCAGTGGAGGAAGTCATTGACAATAAGCCGAAACGAGAAACACGTCCATAACTAGGTTTTAAGCCAACCAGATTACAAAAACTGGCTGGCTGACGAATGGACCCGCCGGTATCAGTACCAAGGGCGAACAGACATAAACCGGCCGCCATTGCCGCCGCACTGCCACCGGAAGAACCACCAGGAACCCGGCTTAAATCCCAAGGATTTTTCGTCGGGCCGAAAGCCGAATTTTCCGTGGAAGAACCGTGAGCAAACTCATCAAGATTGGTCTTGCCCAGCATTACCGCTCCCGCTTTTTTTAACTTTCTAATAACGGTAGCATCGTAAGGAGCGATATAATTCTCCAAAATTTTGGAAGCGGCCGTAGTCCTTAAACCCTTGGTCATCAAAATATCTTTAACTAGATAGGGGATACCGAGCAAAGAACCGCGCTCGCCCTTTCTCAGGCGCTCATCCGCCTCGGCCGCCGCCGCTAAAGCGCCTTTTTCGTCCACCAGTAAACAAGAATGAAGCTCAGAATCAATTGCCTGAAGGCGCGCCAAACAAGCTCTCGTTAATTCCAGAGAGCTGACGTTTCCCTTATCTAATTCTTGACGCGCTGACGCCACGCTAAACATCTGTCCGTCCATATTATAAAACTCTTTTTACCTTTAAAAGCCCCTGCTCTAACTTTCCTTGACTCAAAGCCTGTCCGTTTTCTTCCACCTCCCAATCTTCCACGACATCTTCCCGCCAGATATTATACAAAATCGGCGCCAGGGCGACTGAGGACGTCTTTACTTTCTGTAATTGCTCAATATAGGCGGTGATTGCCGACAACTGGGCGCCATAAGACGCCAATTCCGCCGCGCTTAATTCTAAGCGGGCGAGATCGGCCATATGAGCAATATCGGCTTCTTTAAATTGCATAAAAGTTTAGAAAGAAGTTAGGGCGATTTTGCTAAAATAATTGCCTACTTTCAAACATTTAACTATAAAAATAATTATTGATACTCTTCTAAAAGATTTTATTGGATTAATTTTAAAAATTCCGTTTCGGTTAATATTTTTACGCCCAATTTTTCGGCTTCCCGCAATTTAGAACCCGGCGCCTCGCCCACCACCAAATAATCCACCAAACGGCTAACACTCTCCTGAGTTTTACCGCCCTTGGCTTTAATTTTATCTTTTGCCTCTTGTCTTGTCAAACTATTCAAGGAGCCGGTTAGAACAAAAGTTTTGCCGGCTAAAGCGCCGCTAGCGGGAAGAGGTAAAAGCAAGCTCAGACCGGATTTTTCAAATTTAGTAAATAAGGCCGCGGTCTCTTGGCTATGCCAGAAATTAAATAAACTGGCGGCGACGACTGGGCCGATATCAGCTAAAGCGGACCAATCATCAAGACGGCACTTCTTCGCCACCCTTAATAATTCTTGAGGACGGCCAATTGGGGATGACAAAAATTTAGATAAATAGACAGCGATGGTCTGGGCGCTTTCTTCGCCGATATGGGAAATACCCAGAGCAAATAAAAATCGAGACAAGGCCACCTCTTGACGCGACTTAATGGCCGCCACCAGTTTCTCCGCCTTCTTCTCCGCAAAACCGTTAAGACCAATCAAGTCTTCCCGGCGCAAAGCAAAAATATCGGCCACATCTTCCAACAAGCCTTCATTGACTAATTGTTCCACTATTTTGGGCCCCAAGCCTTCAATATCTAAAGCCCCCTTAGCGACAAAATGTCCCAAGCGCCGCAACGCAACGGCATAGCAATTCTTATTTAAACAACGATAGGCAACGTCATCGCCTAGGCGGCTAATTTCAGCGCCGCAACGCGGACAATGAACGGGCGCCTGAATTACTTTTTCTTTGCCGGTACGCAAATTGGGCAAAGCCGCCACGACTTTCGGAATGACATCCCCCGCCCTTTCGACAATAACCGTATCGCCCAAACGCAGACCCAAACGTTCAATTTCATCTAAATTATGAAGCGTGGAGCGGCCAATGGTGACGCCGCCAACTTTTACCGGCTCTAAAATCGCCGTTGGCGTCAAAACGCCCGTGCGACCAACTTGCCAGACAACATCAATCAGCTTAGTCGTCGCCTGTTCCGCCGAAAATTTATAGGCCACCATGTAACGCGGCGCCTTACCCACCGTTCCTAAGCGCGGCCATAAAGACAAATCATCATATTTTACCACCACACCATCGATAAAAAAGGGCAACTTATCCTTATTTTTTTCCCAATACCGCTGAAAAACAAAAACTTCCGCCAAACCGTGGCACAGCTTATTATCCCTCACCCTCTTAAAGCCTAAAAGTTCGACTAATTTATCCGCCGCCGCGCGGCTAAGCACTATTTCTCCGCGTTCATAATCGCCGAGAATTAAGTCATAGGCGTAAAATTCTAAACGGCGTTCGGCCGCTACTTGCGGATCAAGCTGACGCAGAGAACCGGCGGCGCCATTTCTGGTATTAGCCAGTAGGGGTTTGCCCTCAAGAGCATATTGCTTATTCAAGGCCGCTAACGTTTGCTTGCTCATGATTGTTTCCCCTCTGACCTCAATTACGCCCTCCGCTAAAAGATAAAACAAATTTTTTATATCTTTTTCTTTCAAACCCAAAGCAACTAATTCTTTTTCTGCCGGCTTAAAGAGGCGCAAAGGCAAGCTTTCAATCGTGCGCAAATTCAAAGTAATATCTTCACCAATCTGGCCGTCGCCGCGGGTAGCGCCTTGGACAAATATTCCTTTTTCGTAACGAAGATTGGCGGCCAAGCCGTCCAGCTTGAGCTCGCAATAGTATAAAGATGACAGTGACTCTCCGCGCTCAGCCAAATAATTAATATTTCTCTTTTCCCAGTCACGCATATCCTCTTCAGAAAAAGCATCATAAAGAGAAATCATGGGACGGCGATGCGTTACTTTCTGAAATTTAGCTAACGCTTCCCCGCCCACCCTTTGCGTAGGCGAGTCGGCGCTAATAAATTCAGGAAATTCATTTTCTAAACGGAAAAGCTCCATCTTCAAACTATCAAGCGCCGAGACGGAAATACTTTCTCGGTCATAGACATGATACTGACGGCGATGATAATCAATCTCCTGCTTTAATTTCTCAATCCTATTTTTAGCTATTTTTTTATCCATAAAGTAAATCTGACTATCATATTATAGCATATCAAGAGCAACAAAAAAACGCCCTTTCCAGAGCGTTTTTCTTAAAAAACAAAAGATTATTGAGCGGGAGTGGTCGTTGGCGTCTGAGTGTTGGTAGCCCCGTTCTGACCAGTCGCCTGATTAATGAAACTGACTATTTCGGAAACCGCCTGAGTATTGGCATTGGTCGCCTGCTCTAATTGGCTTAAGCGGGCGCTGCTGGTGTTAATTTTAGTATTTAACTGCCAGAATAACATCAATAAAATACCGAGAATCAAGCCGGCAATCAAGGGAAAAATTAATTCTTTTTTCATATGTTTTTATATTGCTCGCGGCCAAGCGCTCAAGTAAGCGGCATCGGCTTAGGAGTGCTTAAATTTATTTTTGTGGTTGAGCGTTTTGGAGGCTGGCGTTAATAAAATTAACCACGCCGGCAACGGTCTGTGAATCCTTGGCAATCGTGGTCTGCAATTCGGTCATCTTCTTTTCTTGGCGATTGACCTGATAATACATGTAAGCATAGAGCCCCGCTAAGACCACAATGACTAAAATTGTCAGCAAGGGACCGACGAATGATTTTTTCATATTAGAGCGCGGGAAGCGCTGGCTCTCGCTAATGGAGCGAGATGGTCGCCGCTTCGTAGTTAGCATAATTATTTTTTATTAATTTATATTTAATAAAATCAAAAATACAAGACTAAAGACTGATTATTAATATTATAGCATAAGCTAAAAATGGAGGCAATATTAAAGTATATATTAAAGTATAAATAAAAAGGACCAAACGGATAATATGCTTTTTGCATAAATCGGTTTGGTCCTGAAGATGCGGTGTCATTCCTCATTAGATAAGGCGAACGTCTGCCCCCCTTCAACGAAGGGGAAAAAATTTTGTGTAACATACTTACCCTCAGAATCAAATGCGATTATGGAAAAATAAGCATCATTACACAAGGTAATTTTTTCGGCAGATAAACTTTTCGTTTTACCGCCAAGATAAAATTCATCGCTAAAAGCACTGCTAGCGCTTTCAGAGCTTACAAGCGATACCAAAAAATTAGTGGCGGTTGGCAGGGCTGATGCGTCAACTGTAAAAGTTGAAGAGTTAACCGTGAAGGAAAAAGATGAGGGCGACGAACCGGCGTCTTTTCCGCATGATCCAAAAATCAAAGATGCGATTGCTAAAAAAAACAAAATTTTTTTCATGTGTCTTTATAATTTGAGAGTTATAAAAGAACTAATTATTATTAATATAATACTTTTATATAATTTTGTCAATACATACTTATCAACACCCCTTTTACCTATCAAAAAATTTAATATCAGCTAAAAATTAGGGACAAGTCTCAGAAGTTAAAATACCTTTAGTAAAGACTAAATTACAACTTCCCGTATTGCCAGCGTTTCTTACTGACACTGTCACTGTCAAACCGGTAACAGGGGTAGCGGCCGTAATGATACCACCCCCAACGCTAACGCCGGTTAAAACTGTGTTGGCGGCAAAAGAAGATTCTAAACCGGCAGTGCCATTATAGGCAAAACCGGTAGTCGCATTAATCTTGCCAGTAACTGAAATAGGGGCGTTAAAAGTAAAGCCGCTATTAGCGATAAACTCCATAACGCTAGAACGGAAAGAAATATTGCCTGAATCTGAACAAGCGGGTCCAGTCGGCAGAACTTCATCAATCTTTAAGCCGGTAGTTTCAATAATACCGTTAACTGCCAACTTGATTGCGTAATCACAAGCATCTCGTGCATAGTTAATCCCGACCGTCGAACCGGAATTCCACAAGAAAGAACTAGCCTCCCAAGCCTCGGTGCTCTTACGTAAAGTTTGACCGGTGGTGCCGCTAGGAATAGGGTTAGTGGTAGCGCCTAAAGTTCCAGAATTATCAACTGTCACAATTCTAGAACCGCCGCCACTTAAAGCAGAAAATGTCACCGATGAATTAGTTTTCAGGCTACCGTTAACATCCAACTTAGCGACAGGGGAAGTAACGCCAATACCAATGTTATTTTGATCATAGTAGATATTAGAATCCCTTAAACTCTTGGCGGTATTCCAATAGGGAATAAAGCCGACGGTGCCTTCTCCAGTTACTCCGTTATCTGTCGCCCAAATACCGGCACCATCGCCATCAGAAGTCCAAATCTGACCAGAAGTACCAGCAGAAGTGATAAAATAAGGGCCATGTTGAATTTTAGAAGCAGAAATATTAGCGGTAGCGCTAATATCAGCGTCGGTGATGGTAGCATCAGTGATGGTACCGCCAGCGCCACCTGAAACTGCGTTTAAAGTCGCTAGCGAACCAAGACCCAAAGAAGTGCGGGCGGTAGCGGCCACTAAATTAGTGGAAGTACCTGTCCAATAGACATCAGTATTAGTATCAGTGGGGGTAGAACAAGTTAAAGTTCCGCCCACCGCGGAAACATATTGGCCGGCCGAACAGGCGCTGGGATAAGAAGTGAGACGAGCCCAAGGAATTGAACCCACGGCCAGAGAGCCGGCTTGGTCCACTCGAAAAATATCGGCGGTATTGGCGCTATTGCGAATGTTTAAAGGACTCCAATCAGAAGCGGAAACGATCCGCAAACCTTCATTGCTGGCAGCGGCGTTTATCTGCACCTTGGCGCCAGGACTAGTATTATTAACACCGACATTGGTGCCATTATCATAGATAACGGAATTACCCAAAGCGCTACCGCTTGTCCAACGGGTGACATAGTTGGCTGTACCGGAACCGCTAATCCCTCCGGCCGGAGTGGAACAAGTCAGGGTGCTGCCGACCGCGGAAACATATTGTCCGGCCGAACAGGCGCTGGGAAAGTTGGTAATTTTTGACCAGGCAACATCATTAATCT
>ERZ795056.1331-NODE-1331-length-28982-cov-6.837591_pt1 | contig 28982 bp, 25 predicted proteins | sample MGYA00375140_ERZ795056 | MGnify/ENA primary metagenome ERZ795056 (study PRJEB30185, sample SAMN05720227) | activated sludge metagenome | isolation source: Anaerobic digester | place: USA | collected 2015-03-09 ... | reverse complement strand
GGTTTTTTATAGTATGCGTTACCGGTAGTAGCAGGAATTTTTAATACATTATAACTTGTGGAATCTTTAAATCCCAGGATGAATATCTCGTATTCATCACCAGCAGGGAGCCTTACGGTAAACTTCCCGGTTTCGTTGGTAATGCCCTGGAACTCTTTATTGTTGATCTTGCTCTTGAAAACAATGATCTCGTTGTTGAGCAGGTTGTTCTTGAAATCCGACACCGTTACATCTACAGCAGCATCTTTTGGTATGGCCGCATTCTGCACATTGCCATTCTGGCTATATACCCATACAGGTCCCATCGACAAGAGGACGAACAATACTAATAATTTCTTCATATGATTTTTTTATAAGCCCGATAAAGATAAAAACAATTGCAAACATTATGCCCTTAATGCTTAAAAATAGCATTCCTTATAGTCGCTGCTGGAGGCGAATGACCATCTCATTTTTCCAGCCAGGGAAATCGCCAGCAATAATATGTTCTCTCGCCTGTTTAACCAGCCATAAATAAAATGCAAGGTTGTGTACACTGGCAATGGTGAGCCCAAGATATTCCTTCGCTTTCATCAGGTGCCGAACATAAGCTTTACTATAAAACCCGCTCATGGCACAATCAATGCCATCGTCGATCGGGGAAAAGTCGGTCTCCCACTTTTTGTTATCGATGTTGATGATGCCATTTGAAGTAAACAGCATGGCATTGCGCCCGTTGCGGGTAGGCATTACGCAATCAAACATATCTACTCCCATACCAATGGCTTCGAGGATATTCCATGGAGTACCTACGCCCATCAGGTAACGGGGCTTATCCTTTGGAAGATGCTCACAACAAAGCGCACAGATCTCGTACATTTTCTCGATCGGTTCACCAACACTTAACCCACCGATGGCATTGCCCGTAGCATTTTTAGAAGCAATAAAATCGCAGGATGCTATCCGCAGATCGTGGTGGATGCCGCCTTGTACTATAGGAAACAGGTTTTGCGTGTACCCGTACCTGTCAGGCGTATCGGCAAAACGTTTTACACATCTATCCAGCCAGCGATGAGTAAGCTCCATGGATGTTTTGGCATAAGCGTATTCACTGCCACCGGGCGGGCATTCATCAAAGGCCATGATGATATCTCCGCCAATGATGCGCTGGGTATCCATTACATTTTCGGGGGTGAAGAGGTGCTTGCTTCCATCGATATGCGATTGAAAAACAACTCCTTCCTCGTTGATTTTGCGGTTATTGGCCAGGGAAAAAACCTGGTAGCCACCACTATCGGTGAGAATTGGCCGGTTCCAGCCATTGAATTTGTGAAGGCCACCAGCCTGTTGCAAAACATCCAGGCCGGGCCGCAGGTATAAATGATAGGTATTGCCCAGGATGATCTGTGCCTGTACTTCGTCAACCAATTGTTGCTGGGTTACCGCTTTTACACTGCCTACTGTACCTACCGGCATGAATATGGGCGTACTGATGACGCCATGATCGGTTGTAATGGTCCCTGCCCGGGCAGAACTGCCGCTATCGGTATGATTTATCTTAAATTGAAGAGATGCCATGTTGGAAATATAGAATTACAAAGGGCGCAAAGATAAATTTTAAAAATGCTTTTTCAGAAAGCCTCTTTGAAAGCGGTATAGCTTATTTTTGCGCCGATGAATTTACCAAAAATCCTGCAGCACTGGCAGCTGATCCTGTTTATTGTTTTTTGTTCTATCGCATTCATTCAGCTGTTCTATTACCTGTTTTTTTTCAGCAGGCTGAGCTTTTACAGGAAAAAACAAAGATCAACATCCCAAACACATCCTGTAAGCGTGATCATTTGCGCCCGCGATGAAGCCCGCAACCTGGCTCAATATTTACCCGGTGCATTGGTACAGGAATATAAAACCACGCATGAAGTGATCGTGGTTAATGATAACTCCTACGACGAAAGCAAATACATCCTGGAAGAATTCAGGAAACAATACAAGCAATTGCAGGTGGTTGAACTTACGCAGGAAGCCAAGATGATCCCGGGCAAAAAATTCCCCCTGAGCATTGGCATAAAAACGGCCAAACATGAGATCGTCTTGTTAACCGATGCGGATTGTGTTCCTGCAACAGAACATTGGATAGACAGTATGCAAAGTGCTTATACCGATGATACCGAGATCGTGTTGGGATATGGCGCCTATCATAAGAAAAAAAGTTTCCTGAATAAGATGATCCGCTGGGAAACTTTTCATGCAGCATTACAATACCTAAGTTATGCCCTGGCCGGTTTACCCTACATGGGCGTTGGCCGAAACCTAAGCTACAAGAAAGTGGTGTTCTTCCGGCACAAAGGATTTTCGGCACACAATAATATACCGGGTGGTGATGACGATCTCTTCATTAACATGGCCGCTAATAAAAGAAATACAAAGATCAACATAGATAAAGAAAGTTTTACACTGAGCGAGCCGGCCACCAGTTTTGCTCAATGGATGTCGCAGAAAAAAAGACATTACAGTACGGGGCGTTATTACAAACCGTTACACAAATTTTTCTTAGGCCTGTATGCCTTCTCTCATTTTTTATTTTACCCGTTATTGATAGCCAGTTGCCTTTTTTATAACTGGCAATACAGCCTCATGATCTTCGGAGGCCGACTGATCATACAGGCTATCGTGTACGGCAAGACGCTGACTAAACTGGGCGAAAAAGATCTGCTCCCCTGGTTCCTGTTTTTTGACATCTGGATGTTCTTTTATTATATCCTTTTTGCCGGATCCCTGGTAAGAAAACCTAAACCAACCTGGAAATAATTTCACATGGATATACTATTAAAATATTTCAGCGAATTCACCGAACAGCAATTGAAGCAATTTGAAGCGCTTAAACCACTGTATACTTCCTGGAATGAGAAGATCAATGTGATCAGCCGAAAAGACATGGATAATTTTTATACACACCATGTATTGCATTCACTGACCATAGCTGCCCAATTTAATTTTGAAAAAAATATGCAGGTGATGGACCTTGGCAGTGGTGGAGGCTTTCCCGGCATTCCACTGGCCATCTTTTTTCCCGAAACATCCTTTCACCTGGTGGATAGTATCAATAAAAAATTAACTGTTGTAAAGGAAATAGCAGCCGAGATCGGACTTACCAATGTTACAACCCAACACTGCAGGGCCGAGGAAATAAAAAACAGGCAATTCGATACCGTGGTTTCACGTGCTGTTGCGCCAATGAAGGATCTCTGGCATTGGAGCAAGCCCCTATTAAAGAAACCAATTGCACATACTGAAGGCGTTCCACGTGGATTGGTTTGTTTAAAAGGAGGTGACCTGGGTAATGAGATCTCGGAAAGTGGCTGTAAGCCATTTATCTGGGAGGTGGAACACTTTTTTCCTGAACCTCATTTTAAGGATAAATACTTATTGTATCAACCGATAAAGAAATGATCGATATACCAGTTTAGGGTATTGCATTAATAAAATAATTAAACAAGCTTTGCATACATGAACATTACTGTAGCCATTGTAGAAGATAACAATGATATCCGGCAGGCGCTGGAACAGATCATTGAAATGTCGGAAGGCTACAGCCTATGTTGTTCCTGTGTAAATGGAGAAGATGCCCTCGTTAAACTGCCCATATTTAAACCGATGGTAGTATTGGTGGACATTCACCTCGGTGGCATCAATGGCATTGAAGTAGTAAAAGACCTCAAACCTACCTGCCCCGAAATGCTGTTCATGATGTGTACGATCTACGAGGAAGATGAAAAGATCTTCGAAGCACTGAGTGCCGGAGCCAGTGGATATATCACCAAAAAAACAGCGCCGGCAAAACTGCTCGAATCCATCAAGGAACTATATGAAGGCGGGGCGCCGATGAGCAGCCAGATCGCCCGCAAAGTGGTTTCTGCTTTTGTAAACAAACCTACCACACCTGCTGCCGATGAAGCCCTGGATGTTTTATCGAAACGGGAATTTGAAATACTGGAGATGCTTTCGAAAGGTCTCGTGTATAAAGAGATCGCAGAAGATCTCTTCATCAGTTCCGAAACCGTAAGAAAACATGTTTATAATATTTACAACAAACTGCACGTATCGAACCGGGTAGAAGCTGTTAATAAATTTTTCGGCAGGTAACCGTTACCGTTAAAACTACCAGTTCAGTTCCAATAAATTATTTTTTCTTTCTGTGTCAGCCATTCGCTTCGATGGATCGATCTCTGCCATTTTAAGCTCCCCCAGTTTCCGCGTAGATTCTACAATATAAGTTGGATGTGTCCAGCGCCATTCTTCATGCGTGATGAATTTAGCAGCAGGATTTTCATTTGCTTTATTGCCAAACATCAGGTTCAATGGGATGTAATGCATCTCCGTGGTACCATCTTTGAAGGTAAGTTGCAGGTCTATGGGCATTGGCATCTGCCCGATACGTTTTAGCCTGATCTTTGAAACTCCATTTTCTTCCCATAAACTATCGATTGAATAGTTGATGGTTTTGGTGGTATTGATCCAATACTCTTTGTACCAGTCTAGTTTGATACCACTCACGTTTTCGGCTACCCGAATAAAATCATTGGCATTTGGGTGTTTAAAACGCCAGAGCCTGTAATATTCTAATAGTATCTTGTCTCTTACAGAAGCTCCCGCAATATATCCCAGCTGTTCCATGAACACTTCACCTTTTGAATAAGCATCGATGCTATAAGCAAAATTGTTGTTGTAATGATCGGCATGCGTGGTCATGGGCTCTTCCAGTCCACTCTTAGCCAATGCAAAATAACTGGCATAGGCACCAGCGTGATCTTCAGGCAAAGATGCGATCAGTTGTTTCAGGTTTTCATTGTCGGGTGTTTTGGCCAGGGCGTCACGGTAATCTTCCAGGCCCGACCGTTTATTGTAAAATTTAGACACCAGGTCTTCAGCAAAGCTGGTAAATCCTTCATCCATCCACGCATACATGCTTTCATTGGTGCCCAGCATCATCTGGTACCAGCTATGCATCCATTCATGAATAACGGTTCCAAGGGAGGGCCCGCTGATGAGGGTGGCCATTGGGTATTCCATACCACCATCACCCCCATGTATAAACGAATATTGAGGGTAAGGATATTTACCAAAATTCTTTTCAATGAACGGCAAAACTGTTACAGCAGCATTGGCCACTTTCTCCCAGGCCGAATCATTCTTTGCATCATTTGGTTTATAGTTGTATAAAACATGCAGCATAGTGCCGGTAACAGGCATTTTACGAACAATATGACGGTAATCGGGATCGGCAGCCCAAACAAAATCGTGCACATTACCTGCTTTAAAATGCCAGCTGCGTTTATTGGCCGACGTTGGTTTCAGTTCTGTTCCGGGTTTATCGTACCCCCATCCTATTTCATTGGCATTCACCAACACACCTGTTCCGCCGAGTTTATATGTTTTGTCGATCTGGATGGTCACATCAAAATCACCCCATACTCCATAGAATTCCCGGGCCACATATGGTGTTGGGTGCCAGCCTTCATAATCGTATTCACAAAGCTTGGGATACCATTGGCTCATACTATATTTTACACCCGTTTGTGGATTATCTCTCCCACTCCTGCGAACCTGCAGCGGCACCTGTGCTTCGAATTCCATATCAAGTTGCACGGTGGTCTTGGGTAAAATCGGTTTAGTGAGATTCACTTCCAGGATGGTTTCATGATAGCTGAACGGTTGAGGTACACCATTTAGTTTCAGGGAAATGATCTTTTGATAACCGATCTCATTTTCCTTTAATTTGCTGATCCTGTCACGAACCCTGCCATCCCAATCGGGCCGGCCGTTGGTTTGTATCTTTCCCAGTTCACGACTGCGTACATCCATGCTGCTGTTTGGCTGAAAAGCATTCCAGTATAAATGGTAAAAAATTTTATCCAGTTTATCGGGAGAGTTATTGGTATACACAAGTTTTTGTTTACCTGTAAACCGGTTGCTAACCGTATCCACATCAATCAGCATAGTATACTTTACCGATTGCTGCCAGCGATCAGGCTGCGCTTGTAGCGGAACAAGAAATGAGAAATAAGAAATAAGAAATAAGAAGCTGATACGAGTTTTCATCCTGAAAGTTTAGAAGGGCTAAATTCGGTAAAATCGGGCAGGAAAAAAACTCTAATGTGTTAAAGAAACGATGTTTAGGTTTGATTGGCTGGCAATTAATTTTTCCCTTCTACTACGATCACGATCTCTCCCTTAACTGTTTTAGCATTGAAATGGTCATGCACTTCCTGCAAACTTCCGCGTTTGTTTTCTTCAAATTTTTTACTGAGCTCGCGACTTACACAACAGGGTCTCTCAGCGCCGAAGTATTCAATAAAATGTGACAAGGTTTTAACAAGCCGCATCGGGCTTTCATAAAATACCATCGTACGCTCTTCAGTAGCCAGCATTTTCAACATCGTTTGCCTTCCTTTTTTTAAAGGCAAAAATCCTTCAAAACAAAAACGATTGATTGGCAAACCGCTATTGACAAGCGCAGGTACAAATGCGGTTGCTCCGGGAAGGCACTGCACTTCTATGCTGTGACGGATGCATTCCCGCACCAGTAAGAAAGCGGGATCGCTAATACCAGGTGTACCTGCATCGGTTATTAATGCAATGGTTTTACCGGCAAGCAATTGATCAGAAAGATGGGAAACAATTTTATGTTCATTGTGCTGATGATACGGAGAGATGGGTTTGTTTACCTGGTAATGATTCAATAACACAGAGGATGTTCGGGTGTCTTCTGCCAGGATCAAATCTACAGACCGCAGGATCTCCACAGCACGGTAGGTGAAGTCGGCAAGATTACCGATGGGAGAAGGGATGATATAAAGCATGAATAATTATAGAATTTATCAATTTGAAATCCGAAGTGAGATATTTTCAAACTGATGAATAAATGCATTCCCTTTTTGAAAACAGGAAAAAATTAATTGCTAACAGGAAATTTGATCACTGTCAATTCACTGTGATCTCAAACATTTCCATCACCGGGTTCGACAATAATTTTTTAGCGGCTTCAGAAGCAATATTCAACGCTTCTTCTTTTGATGGGGCGTCTATCTGCAGATCGATATGCTTACCGATCCTGACATCCGACACTGCTACAACACCCAGGTTTTGTAATCCTCCCAACACGGCTTTCCCCTGTGGATCCAGCAGGTCTCTTAATGGCATTACTTTTACTTGCGCTGTGTAAGTCATGATTATTTATTTTTAAAAACCAAAGATAAAATAATGTATGTGATAAAAATAACCGGCACCGATAGCCATTGAAACAATACAATGGCTGCTACAGACAAGGCGAGCAGGATCAGTTTTGGCATGTTATCTTTTACCGAACTGTTCCTGAATTTCATGGCCATCATGGGAATATTGCTCACCATCAACCAGGAAACTAAAACGATCACTGCATACAATACCCATTTATTCAGCAAAAGTCCTGCTACTGCCGCAGATTCTGCATGCCAGTAAATCATTGGAAAAGATGCTACCAGTAAACCCGCCGCTGGTGTGGGTACTCCCCGGAAACCATATTGTTGCCTGGTATCCAGGTTAAACTTTGCCAAGCGGTATGCCGAGGCTGCAGCCACGATAAATGCCGGTAGTAAATACCAAACCGATGTTTCAATTCCCGATTCTTCCCGGGCAAAACTCATACGCAGAAACTGGTAAATGATCATCGATGGGGCTACCCCAAAACTAACTACATCTGCCAGGGAATCGAGTTGTTTGCCCATATCAGAACTGGCATTGAATAACCGGGCCACAAAACCATCCAGGAAATCAACTACTGCGGCCAATCCAATGAATAAAGATGCCATCCAGATCTGTTCGGGAATATCAATGAACTGGGCACCTTCGGCTGTGCTTTGAATCGCAATGCCATTTTGCAATGTTGCCGTAATGGCCAGGCAACCGAATACAAGATTAAGCAGGGTAAAGAGGTTGGGGATCTGTTTCATGTTTTGTTGTACTAAAGTGGATATTTTAATGATTGATTCAAATCAATGCATTCATCCATTCAATTAGATATTCGTATCAAATGTATTACCGCTTCATCAATGCTTCTATATCTTCTACGGTCATGGGAATATTTTTCATCAGGTCTTTATTTCCATTCTTCGTGATCCAGTAATTATTTTCAATGCGGATACCCATTTTTTCTTCTTCAATATAAATTCCTGGTTCAATGGTAAACACCATACCCGCTTTGATAGGTTCTATCCGGGTGCCCAGGTCATGAACATCAATTCCCAGGTGATGAGAAATGCCATGGTATAAATATTTACGATAGGCCCTGTTTTCAGGGTCTTCATTTTTTACATCTGATTTACGGAGCAGCCCTATCTTTTGAAAAACAACGGTTGCTTCATCGCCGACTTTTTCGGTATAATCTACTATGCTGATACCTGGTTTAAGGATGCTGGCGGCATAATGATGCAGGTGCAGGCAGGCATTGTAAACCGTTTTCTGCCTTCTGCCAAATTTGCCACTAACCGGTACCGTTCGGGTAAGGTCGGCACAATAATTTCCATACTCGGCGCCAAAATCCATCAGGATTAATTCACCATCCTTACATTCCTGGTTATTTTCCACATAATGCAGCACCCTGGCCCGGTCGCCACTGGCAATGATAGAGCCATACGCCGTACCTGTAGCCCTTTGCGATAAAAAGGAATGAAATATTTCGGCCTCAATTTCATATTCCATCACACCCGGCCTGATAAATTGCAACAGCCTGCGAAAGGTATTATCCGTAATATCGATCGCCTTCTGCATCACCTCAATTTCAAGTGCAGTTTTTATGGCCCTGAGGTCTCTTAGTATTTTAGCACTTCTCCTGTACTGGTGTAGTGGATATCTTTCTTTCATCATGGCAGCATACCGGTAATCCCTTACCGCTACCAGGTTAGACTTGCGGTCATTTTCATTGCTGTTGAGGTAAATCGTATCTGCTATATGGATCCATGGCTGCAATAAACCGTCTATTACATCCAGCCACACTATTGTTTGAATACCAGAGATAGTGCGGGCTTCATCTACCCGTAACCGGTGTCCATCCCATTTTTCCTTTAATTCATTGGGCCTTACCAGCACCAATACTTCCCTGAATTTCGGATCCGGATTTCCGGGAAATAAGATCAACATACTGTCTTCCTGCTCAATCCCGGTAAGCCAGAAAAGATCGGAGTTTTGTTTGAATCGATACAATTGATCGCCATTGGTGGGCAATTCATCATTGCTGTTAAAGATGGCAATGGCATTTTTTTCCATTCTTTCGGTAAAACGCTGACGGTTCTGAACAAAAATGGAAGGATTTAAGGGAAGATATTTCATTACTGGTAGTTATTCTGTTTTGAAAATTGAATTCAACCTGATATAAACACAAGATACCGTTTTACCAAAAATTACCGTGAATGACGCCCGGAATTCGTAAAATAAAATTAAAAATATACACTGTTTAATATTATACCCAATTGATAAACTTTATTTATAAAAAAACGGTAAGTTATTAATGAATTACTAAAATAACGGGCTAATATTAAATATTACATCAGAATCGATACCCGTTTAAGGGTTTCTTTTTAAAATAATGAAATGTTACCTTTGTACTCATAACCAAATATTGCTTGCTATGTCAGTATCAACAATGATCGAAGCTCCGATAAAAGCTTTGACGGAAATGGGTTTGCAAATTTCGCACCCAGTACATTACCAACAAACACCAGAAGAATTAACAGCACAAACCATTGAAAGGGGTGCCGGCGTTTTGAACGATACCGGGGCGTTGCTGATCAACACCGGCGAATTTACCGGTCGTAGCCCAAAAGATAAATTCACCGTAAAAGATGAACTGACAGAAAATACGGTTCATTGGAATGATTTTAATATACCACTGGAACCGAAGTATTTCGACCAGATGTATGAAAAGATCACCAAACACATGAGTGGAAGAGAGATCTGGGTGAGAGATTGTTATGCCTGTGCTGATCCCAAATATCGTTTAAACATCCGCGTTATCAACGAACTTCCTGCCAACAGTCTATTTGCCTATAACATGTTTTTGAGGCCTACAGAAGATGAACTGGAAAATTTCACCCCGGAATGGCATATCATCCAGGCTCCGAGCCTGCATGCCAATCCTGCAACTGACGGAACCCGTCAACACAACTTTGCTATGGTGAGCTTTTCTAAAAAAATGATCCTCATTGGAGGCACCGGTTATACAGGTGAAATGAAAAAAGGCATTTTCACCATTCTCAACTTCATCCTTCCTCATCAGAAAAATGTTTTGAGCATGCATTGTTCGGCCAACATGGGTCATGAGGGTGATACGGCTATTTTCTTTGGATTAAGCGGAACTGGTAAAACAACCTTGAGCGCTGATCCAAACCGTAAACTCATCGGGGATGATGAACATGGCTGGACGGAAGATTCAGTATTCAATTTTGAAGGTGGTTGCTATGCTAAAACCATTGATCTGAGTGAAGATAAAGAACCGGAAATTTTTCGAGCCATCAAACCAGGTGCATTAGTAGAAAACGTAACTTTTATTGAAGGCACTAACAAGATCGATTTCAGCAGCAAGGCTATCACCGAAAATACCAGGGTTAGCTATCCATTGTCTTTTATCAGCAATGCACTTGAACCATCGATCGGTAAAACGCCAAAAAATATTTTCTTCCTCACCGCAGATGCTTATGGCATCCTACCCCCGATCAGTAAGCTTACTGCCGGGCAAGCCATGTACCAATTTATCAGTGGATATACCGCAAAAGTTGCCGGTACAGAAGCGGGAGTTACAGAACCTAAATCTACTTTCAGTGCCTGTTTCGGCGCACCTTTCCTGCCATTACATCCTGGTAAATACGCCGAAATGCTGGGTAAGAAAATGACCCAACACAATGTAAATGTGTGGATGATCAATACCGGTTGGAGTGGCGGCCCTTATGGGGTTGGACAACGGATGAAGCTTGGGTATACCCGTGCAATGATCACAGCAGCACTGGAAGGAAAACTCGACAACGTTGCGTACGAAGCACATCCCGTGTTTGGCATGATGATGCCGATGGAATGCCCGGGTGTTCCTACAGAAGTTTTGAATCCCAGGAATACGTGGGCCAATAAAGAAGAATATGATGCAAAGGCCAAAGACCTTGCACTTCAATTCATCAAGAACTTTGAAAAATATGCGAGCGGTGTGAACGAAGAAACATTAGCTGCTGCACCAAAAGTTTAAGGAAATCAATTACTACATAAAAGGTTGATGAAGCAGGCAAAACCCTGGTACTTCATCAACCTTTTTTTATGGATTAAACCTATTGTTAAAATGTCATTTCTGCGATATCTCCTTCTACGATCAGTTTACCAGATGTCTTTTGCTTAATTTCTTCCACGGTTACACCGGGTGCCCTTTCGAGGAGTTTAAACCCGCCGGGTGTAACTTCCAGCATGGCAAGATCGGTCACGATCTTTTTCACACAACGTATACCCGTTAACGGTAGCGAGCATTGGGGCAGTAATTTGCTTTCACCTTTTGGGTTCGTATGCATCATGGCAACGATGATATTTTTAGCGCTGGCAACAAGATCCATTGCCCCGCCCATTCCTTTTACCATCTTCCCCGGAATTTTCCAGTTGGCAATATCGCCGTTCTCGCTTACTTCCATTGCGCCTAAAACAGTAAGATCCACCTTCCCGGAACGGATCATACCAAAGCTCAATGCGCTATCAAAGAAAGAAGATCCGGCAACGGTAGTGATGGTCTGTTTGCCTGCATTGATCAGGTCGGCATCTTCCTGCCCCTCTTCCGGGAATGGGCCCATGCCCAAAAGGCCGTTTTCACTTTGCAGCACCACACTGATGCCTTCGGGGATATAGTTGGCTACCAGGGTAGGTATGCCGATCCCCAGGTTAACATAGTAACCATCCTTTAACTCTTTCGCGATCTGTTGTGCGATCTGGTATTTATCTAATGCCATTGCTTTGATAATGAAGTGTTTTAAATTTTTCCTGCATTATACACAGGTTATCCTATACCGTTAGTAACTATTAAACCACTATCCCTTTTTCCTGACGGTTCGTTGCTCTATCCTTTTTTCATAATTTTCTCCCTGGAATATCCGGTGTACATAGATGCCCGGTGTATGCACCAGGTTAGGATCGAGTTCGCCGGCAGGTACCAGTTCTTCCACCTCGGCGATGGTGATCTTTCCAGCCATGGCCATCAACGGGTTAAAATTACGGGCCGTTTCTTTATAAACGAGGTTTCCCATGGTATCTCCTTTCCAGGCTTTTACAATGGCGTAATCGGCTTCAAAAGCGTACTCCAGCAGGTAATCCTTACCGTTAAAATTACGGGTCTCTTTTCCTTCGGCTACTTCCGTTCCAACCCCGGCAGGAGTGAATACAGCCGGCATACCGTAACCAGCCGCCATACAACGCGTAGCCAGGGTTCCCTGCGGTATAAGTTCCACTTCCAGTTCACCACTCAGCAACTGGCGTTCAAACTCGGCGTTCTCCCCTACATACGAAGAGATCATTTTTTTAACCTGCTTTTGTTTCAGCATCAGGCCGATCCCGAAATCGTCAACGCCTGCATTATTTGAAATACAGGTGAGTTGTTGTACTCCCTTTTTTACCAGGGCTGTGATGCAATTTTCCGGGATACCGCATAACCCAAAACCACCCAGCATGATCACACTGCCATGTTGAATATCTGCAATTGCCTTATCGGCGTTATCATATACTTTCTGCATATTGAATTATTGAATTTCCATTAATTTATACCCGGGCTTTTTCCGGTTTTGCTTTGCCAGCATGCTGTCGATGATCTTGGTGAGCATACCAGAATGGCTGATATAATAGTCATAACTTCTGTAAAAATCTTCCCGGCTCACTTTATAATAAGCAAACAGTTTTTGCTGCAACTTCAGGTTCTCCAGCGTATCGTTAACGGTACTGTCGCGTTTCAGGTAATCGGTAGTATATGCATCTGCACGGAGGTAATCCCACAATACAGGTTCCATTTTTTGTGGAGGGAGGATGCCATCAGGAATATCATTTTCTGACCCGCAGGAAATAATGCTGGTTATCATGACCAGGAGCAGCAGGTTCTTCATTTAAGTTCGTCTTGGTATTTGGTAGCATTCGTCAGATCCATTTTCGCCAATAGTTCCTTGGCCCTTACTTTATCCTGTGGCAACGCCTTTGAAAAAATCTTGATGAGTTCAGTAGATTTTCCCTGGAAAAAGAACTGGTTTATCATCGTGTTTGGATTCTCTGTATTGAAATTATTCATGAGGTTAAGTACGTTCAGCAGTTCTGTGCGGGCAGCATTGTCATCCTCATACAATTTATCCATACCAAGCCGGTAATAATTATAATATATATCGTGCATGATCGAATAGCGGGTGTTAAGCATGTTTTCAACCAGCCAATAACGGTTACGAATACCGTCAAATGCCTTCCAGCCCGAAATATTCCTGCCATCGGGAGCATTGTTTACAATGTTCTGCGCCTTCTGGAAAAACGCATCCCCGCCATGCGGTGAAAAAGAAGCATAATCAAATCCCAGCACTACAAATGCATAATAACCAAATACGGCTGTAAGATTCGACACGAGCGGGTCGGAACCGGATACCCTGTTCTCATTGAATTCAAGTTGCTGAAATTCGATGTATTTAAAAATGACATTGTCATCTTTAAAGTTGATGATCGGAGAAAGATAGGTTGAATTAAATGCAGGCCGTGCAGACTGTATCGTAAGAGAAGCGGTATATACGTTGGCGTCATTCGTGGCTTCGAGATTAAGCAGGAAATTACAATCTACTTTTTCGTTGGCACCAAACTTATCGCCTGTCCATTTACGGTTATTCAGAAAATTGGTAAGTGCTGTCTGAAGGGAGGTAAATGTATTTCTATTCACGTTGTTTCCTACGCGGGTGCTCACTACCGTTACCCTTGCATTGAGTTCCTGTGCTTCTGCCTGCAGTAGCATGAACATACATATTATAATAATGGGAAGTTTACGCATGCGAAAATTTAATGATGCTGTTAATGATATCGGTAGCCACGGCTGTCTTCGATTTACTCTCAAATGAATATTCCTGGCCTTTCCTGTCAAAAATAACGATTTTGTTGCTGTCATATCCAAATCCCGCACCCGGGTCATTGAGTGAATTCAGTACGATCATATCGGCCTTTTTGGAAGACAATTTTTTTAAAGCATTCTCTTTTTCATTATTGGTCTCAAGTGCAAAACCCACCAATACCTGGCTGCTTTTTTTCTGTTCACCCAATGCTTTGAGTATATCACGGGTCTTCTCCAGTTCCAATACGAGGGATGAATGATCTTTTTTTATTTTTTGAGTAGCGGGATTGGTAATGGTATAATCTGCAACGGCAGCACTCATGACCGCAATATCTACGTCGGGAAATACTTTTATACAGGCATCATACATTTCTGCTGCAGAAGTTACCCTCACTGCGTTTACCCCTGCGGGTAATGTTTCGCCGGATGGGCCGCAAACAAGTGTTACATATGCTCCCCTGGCCACACATTCCCGGGCTATGGCGATACCCATTTTGCCTGTAGAATGATTCCCTATAAAACGAACAGGATCTATGGCTTCAAAGGTTGGACCCGCTGTGACCAACACTTTTTTACCCGCCAGATCTGATATTTTAGAAAAATAATGTTCAAGGTAAGTTACAATATGTTCGGGTTCTGCCATCCTTCCTTCTCCATTAAGCCCGCTGGCGAGTTCCCCTTTTTCTACCGGGATCACCAGGTTGCCAAATTGTTCGATCCGGGTAATATTAGACCGGGTAGCCGGGTGTTTCCACATATCCTCATCCATTGCAGGCGCTGCGATCACCGGGCTGGTAGCTGAAAGGTAAACAGCCATCAACAGGTTATCACATAATCCGTGTGCCATCTTGGCCAGGGTATTACAACTTAATGGTGCAATGAGCATCACATCGGCCCAACGACCCAGCATCACATGGTTTGCCCAGGAATCATTTTCGGAAAGTGCTGTAAGTACATCGTTCTTTGATAGCGTAGACAACGTGAGTGGCGCTATGAAGTGTTCGGCTGCAGGGCTCATCACCACTTTAACCTCAGCGCCGGCCTTTATCAATAGTCTCACCAGTATAGCAGATTTATAGGCTGCGATACTACCGGAAATGCCTAACAGAATTTTTTTTCCCTGTAACATGTAAGTAAAATAAAAGTCCCGCAAAATGCAGGACTAAAATTATGATTTCTAAATTAAATGAAGTGGTAAAATTAACCGAAGGAATTAACTGAACAGGTTCTCATCATTTCTCCTGAAATACACTTTATCTTCCAAAAATTCGGTTGTAGCCAACAGCGATGGATTCGGCATGCGCTCATAAGCTCTTGAAATTTCGATCTGCTCTTTGTTTTCGTGAATTTCTTCAAGGCTATCGGTATGGCTGGCGAACTCTTCCAGTTTATTGTGCAGCTCTTCCTTGATGGTAATGTTGATCTGGTTGGCTCTTTTTGCAATGATTGCAATAGATTCATACAGGTTACCCGTTTTATCTTTCAGGTCCGACAGTTTTTTCGGTTCAACAGAACTACTGGTATTAGCGCTTAGCTGACGACGGAGTTTGCTCATTTTTTATTTCTTTAATTTGGTTTTGACTTGAAATGCTATACGTTTCTGCATCCTTCAGTAATTTACTATCGGGATAGCGATCTATAAAATCCTGGTATTCTTCCACTACCTTTTCAAAGCGTTCCATCTTCTTTTCAGCGATGCTCAATTTGGCGAAGCGATAATAAGATTTCACCACCATCAGTTTATATTCATCTCCCTTTATTGATTCAGGATAGCTGTTGAGCAAACCTGCAAAGGCAATGGCCGAAGCCCTGAACTGTCCTAGATTATAATACAACTGTGCGGTACGGTTATCCTTTGTTTCCAGTTTTACCCTCGATTTATCTATGATCTCGGTGGCATCTTTTACCCTGGGTGATCCCGGATGTGTATTGATGAAGGTCTGCATCATGCCCATCGCCTTGATCGTATTTACCTGTTCCAATTCAATTTTCGGCGATTGCTTGTAAAAGCAGTATGCCCGCATGTAATCTACTTCTTCTGCCCTTGTACTGGATGGGAATACCTCTAAATAACCTTTGAACAGGTTTTCGGCATCCATATACAAACCTAAATGGTAAAAGCAATAGGCGTATTTATAATAAAGATCTTCAAATTTCTGTGAGCCTTTATATACCGGGAAAAGCTCTTCATATAATTGCTGGGCGAACCTGTACTTCTTCTTGGCATAAAACTCATCCGCCTTTACCAGCCTGTATTCATAATCCTTGCTCTTCTGGATCTTGCTGAATTTATTACAGGAAGAGAAACCAAGCAGGATAAACAGGACCGGAACGATTATTTTAAGTGATCTCATAAAGAAGTGCAAAATTAATAGATTTTAGTCAAAAATGCCGGTAAATGTAGAATTCTCCAAAAAACAGTTGTTAAGTATTATATAAAGACGAAAAAGCCCTCCCAAAAAAGGGAGGGCTTTCATCATTGAGCAAAAAGTGGAATAAAACTTATTTTAGTTTGACTTGATGTCGATTGTATTCTTATCACCACCGCCAACTTCGCAATTGGTTGTGATCCTGTCGGCACTGATGCCTTCTTTTTCTACCAGGTGCTTTTTAACTGCTTCAACCCTTTTCTGGCAAACTGCCTGTGAAGCTTTAGAAGCTTCAGGATATCCGTTGATGTTAATGTTACAAGTAGGATTTGCTTTCATTTTAGCAGCTACAGTAGCCAACATAGCTTTCACGTCGTTGGTAAGGGTGTTGCTGTTTCCTTTGAAAGACAGGCTAGGATAGTCAGTTGGGCATGGAGGCGTTGTTGGCTGAGCCACGATGTTTTTGCAACATTCTGGATCCGGGCATTTGCCGATACCATCTGCATCAACAGGCTGACATTCTGTAGGAGTGATCAATTGTTTGTCTTTGCAATCTGGTACACCATCGCCATCAGTATCTTTGGTTACACCATGAGTATCAACCGGGCAACCAGCAGGAGTGTTTGGTTCGCGATCAAGCTGATCGATAACACCATCGCCATCTGCATCATCAAATACTGGCTTTGGCAGTTTCATGTGCTTAGGATTGTTCAACTCGCCGTAAGCATAATCCAATGGATTGATCCACCACAAAGGTTCTACAGATTTAGCACCCAGGTTGAAATTCAAACCAAGAGAAAGGTAGTTATAAGAATCCCAGTTACCGGTTAATGCTGGATCACCAGTAGCTTGTTCCTGCCATTGCTGACCATCTAACAGATCATCATGAATGAACGTATGACGATTTTCAAGGGCTACATTGATACGCTTGCTCAATTTCACAGCAATACCAGCTAACACTGAAGTAGAAAAACGGAGTGTTTGGTTATCACCCAGTTTAGGCCTGCGTTCGCCATTGTTTTCGGCCGGAGTTTCGTAAGTATCATCCATACCATCTTTTAACGCTTTACGAACGTCTTTCCTGTTTTTGTAAACAAGTGGCTGAGAAGATAAAGTAGTGTAAAGGGCGCTGTAGTTTGTTCCAGCAGCTTCATCCAAAGCATTTATTTTGGTTTCGTAAGCTGAAGCACCAAAGCCGGCACCAGCGTAAAGAACCCATCCTGTTTTTTGTTTGTGGAAACGGATGTTATTCAATGTGAAAATACCCTGGATACTTAAATCCTGAGTTTTGTTTTTGTAATTGTAGTACACATTTTCAGCTGGTCTTCCAGGAATGGTTGTTGATCCCTGGATTGGAGCGCTGTACACCTGGCTTAATGCCGGGTTACGGGAAAAGTTGTAGGAAGGGTTCCATGCAAGACCCTTAGCTGTTCCATTGAGGTATTGTAACCTTAAAGAGAACAGGTAGCCAAAAGCTTTCCTTACATGTGCTGCAAAACCAATGGTTGGGATCACAGTTGGCACGTCGCCTGATACATTGAACAGACCGCCAGAGATACCGATTTCCCACATATTACGTGGTTTGGCAGGGAAATTATATGAGTTGTTCCAGAATTCGTTCTGCTGTGGCATTCGCTTGTTGGTTATAACGGAAGTGTCGTAGACATCATAACCGCTACCCGATTTTTTTTGGGCGAATACCCCTGTAACGAGGAGTAAAAACACCGGTAATAATAATTTGTACTTTTTGCTAGACATAACTTAATGATTGATAGATTTCTAAATATACGAGTTGATTAAGCGCAAATTTATCGAATGCATGGTAAAAACCAAAACTTTTTAGCATTTATTTATACAGCAAGGCTTTTACCTGTCAACAATTTTGCGTATATCCAAGAGCGCTATATAGAATAAAAAGCTGCTTGTAATCATGATGTTTTAAAAATTAACCCTTAAAAAACGCTAAGGCACTAATAAAATTCTTTGACAGGGGTTTGTACTGCACTATATTGCCGTTTTTTTAAATGGACTTCGTAAAAAATATCATCGGGAAAGAGCTAGATACTTTTGAAAAGAAGTTTTCCGATGCTGTACGCAGCAAAACGCCGCTTCTCGACCGCATTATGAAGTTTATCATTAAGCGGAAAGGAAAGCAGTTGCGCCCCATGTTTGTATTCCTGAGCGCCAAACTAAATGGCGAAATTAATGAGAGCACCTATCGTGCTGCCGCCCTGGTTGAACTCCTTCATACCGCAACCCTTGTTCATGATGATGTAGTTGATGAATCCATGGAACGAAGAGGTTTCTTTTCGATAAATGCCATCTGGAAAAATAAAATCGCTGTGTTGGTGGGTGATTATCTTTTGTCGAAAGGTTTGTTGCTCTCAACCGAACATGACGATTTTAAACATCTTCATCTTCTTTCAGAAGCAGTGAAACAAATGAGTGAGGGTGAACTCCTGCAAATGGAAAAATCCCGCAAGCTCAATCTGGATGAAGACATTTACTTCGAGATCATCAAAAGTAAAACAGCATCCTTATTATCTTCCGCTTGTGCAGTTGGAGCTTACAGTACAAGTAAAGATGAAAATAAGTGCGATAAAATGAAGTTATTCGGCGAAAAAGTGGGCATCGCATTCCAGATAAAAGATGACCTGTTTGATTATGGAAACGAAAATATCGGCAAACCCACCGGCAACGATATCAAAGAAAAAAAGATCACCCTCCCGTTGATTTACACTCTGAATAAGGTGGATAAAACCCTGCGCAGGCGCATTATTTACATCCTCAAAAATGAAAATAAGAAGGCCGACAGTATTAAGTTTGTGATCAATTCGGTAGAAGAAGCAGGTGGTATCCGCTATGCAGTTGAAAAGATGAACGCTTATAGGGACGAAGCACTCGCCATCTTATACGAATATGATGAATCGCCGGTAAGAAATGCACTGGAAGAACTGGTACGTTATACAACCGACAGAAAATACTGATCTTGAAGAAACGTTGGAATATATTACCGGAATCAACAGATAAAACAACTGCCTTACAAAAAGCTTTGGGTATCAGCCGAACCATTTGTTCTATATTGGTACAACGTGGCATCGATGATTTTGAAAAGGCCCGCGATTATTTCAGGCCGCAACTCAGCAACTTACACAGCCCATGGCTGATGAAGGACATGCGCAAAGCTGTTGACAGGGTGGAACAGGCCATTACACAAGAAGAAAAAATACTCATTTTTGGCGATTATGATGTAGATGGTACAACTGCCGTTGCATCGATGTACCGGTTCGTCTGCAGCATCTGCAACCCTACCCTTGTTGATTTTTATATACCACATAGATATAGAGAAGGATATGGCGTAAGCAAGGCGGGTATTGACTTTGCAGCTGAAAATGGATTCACGCTGATCATCTGCCTGGATTGTGGCATCAAATCTGTTGAACTCATCGCATATGCGAGAACGTTAGGCATCGATTTTATCGTTTGCGATCATCATCTTCCTGGAAATGAACTGCCCAACGCCGCAGCCATCTTGAATCCAAAACAGGCAGATTGCGAATACCCATACAAAGAACTTTGTGGATGTGGGGTTGGGTTCAAACTAATGAGCGCACTGGCAGAACATTTTTCCTTAGACGAAACACTATATTATCGCTATCTCGACCTGGTGGCCATTGCCATTGCTGCCGACATTGTACCAATGACCGGCGAAAACAGGATACTGGCCTGGTACGGACTTAAAAAGATCAATGAGGATCCTGCTCCTGGAATAAAAGCCCTGATCGAACTTGGTGGTATCAAACATAAACTCAACATCAGCAATGTGGTTTTTGTAATTGCGCCCAGGGTGAATGCCGCAGGCCGCATGGACGACGCTCGCAAAGCCGTTCAGCTCTTTATAGAAACGGATGAAACCAGGGCCATGGAATTTGCAGAAATGCTTCACTCCGACAACAGCGACCGCAAGCTGGCCGACAGCAGCATTACCGAAGAAGCACTCGCCATCATTCGTGCAAACGATGATCTCATTAACAGCAAATCATCTGTAGTATACAAGGAAGACTGGCACAAAGGCGTGGTAGGTATCGTGGCTTCCCGCCTTATAGAACATTTTTACCGGCCAACGGTAGTGCTTACCCGAAACGGGAACATGGTCGCCGGCAGTGCCCGCAGTGTAACGGGTTTTAACCTGTATGAAGCGATCTACGCGTGCCGGGAACACCTGGTAGCCTATGGTGGTCATTTTGCAGCCGCCGGCCTGTCGATGCTACCTGAAAATGTTGACGCATTCAGTAGACAGTTCAATGAAGTAGTTTCCGCTACGATCGATGAAAGGCTGCTCATACCTGAGATCATTATTGATGCAGAGATCGGCTTTGCAGATATAAAAGAATCTGCTTTCCAGATCATTCAACAGATGGAGCCGTTTGGTCCCGAAAATATGCGGCCGGTTTTCATTGCCAGGAAAGTAACCGATACCGGTTATTCAAAGATCCTGAAAGAACTGCATGTAAGATTTGTATTGAAACAGGGAGACATTACCCTCACTGGTATTGGATTCAATATGGCAGATAAATTTCACCTGCTGCAGCTGAAAAGCCCTGTGGATATCGTTTTCAACATCGATATCAACGAATGGAATGGCGAAAGAAACCTTCAGTTGAAGATGATCGACCTGAGAATAAGTGAATAATACCGGTAAAGGCTAAACGAAATAAAAAAACAATCATGATCATGCAGGCTGCCAGGTATCTCAGGTACTTTTTTTTCCTTTCCATAAACTGGAATATCCGCATAGCCCTTCACATCATCATCCGCGAGATCAGGGGAGAAAAAAAATACGGGATACAAACTACGGGTGCAGATGAACTTGCATCCATGGAAAAAAAAGGGATCGACATCAGCCATGCCACCATTTACATGCCGGCAAGTTACGACCTGCTGGAGGACCTATTTACACAACTGGAGCCCTTAAAAATCAAACACTTTCTGGATATCGGATGTGGAAAAGGCCGGGCACTTTGCGTAGCCGCAGGTCATCAAGTTCCCCAGGTTACGGGAATTGATTTTTCAAAAGAATTATGTCAACAGGCTACCATCAACCTCGAAAAAATAAGTAAAAACTTTCCCGCCCTTCAATATAAGATCATTAACAATGATGCTTTTTATTTTGATATCCCGGATGATGTGGATTGCATTTTTCTGTTCAATCCATTTGATGAGATCATCATGAAGGGTGTGTTGGAAAACATCAACAAAAGCCTGAAACGCTCTCCACGCCTGTTACACATCGTTTACCTGAATCCGCTCTATAAAGATCTTTTTACTGGCAAAGGTTTCAAAGAAATTTTCTATACCAATAAAATGCATTACCTGGAAGCAAGTGTCCTGCAAAAAAATGCCCGGTAAGAACCGGGCAATGTAATGGTATGTTTGAGTTAAATGTCCTTAAGAGATTTCCAAACCTTAAATTTTCTCATCCATGAGTTCTACACTCCGGTTAATGAAACTGGTCAGGTGATTTCCTGTAAGCAATCCCTGCGACAAAAGGGCCAGGTCGGCCAGGTTTTTCACCAGCTTATCCTGTTTGCCACTATCGGTTGCCGATAGTATCTGTTTAAATATCGGGTGATTGCCGTTTACGGTGAGGTTAACTTCATCGGGCATGTTTGCATACCATGAAGACATACCACCTCCCATAGAAGCCATGTCTTTCATCCTGCGCATCAGTTCGGGGCGGGTAGCCGTTACCGGTGCTGCTTCCGTGCTCAATCCCTTAATGTCAACATTCAGGTTCAATCCTTCATGCTGGCGGGTAAACAATGTTTTAAGTTTTTCAGATTCTTCAGCGGTCAATACACTGTCATTTGTTTCTGATTTATCAATAAGATTATCTGCAATATCTGCATCTACCCTTGTAAACTGCACTTCATTCCATTTCATTTCCACGCTGTTGATAAAGGCAGCATCTACCAGGGTTTCCATTTTAATTACGCTGTAACCCTTGGCGGTGGCTTGTTGGATGAATACATCCTGTTGTACTGGATTGGTTGTATACAGGATCACCTGTTTGCCTTCCTTGTTCTTCTGTATGGCCTCAGTTGCAGCACGATATTCATCCAGTGTGAGGAATTTTCCGCTCGTGTCTTCCATCACAAAGAACTTATTGGCCTTGTCGAGGAACTTGTCATCGGTCATCATACCGTATTTCACAAACAGTCCAAGGCTTTCCCATTTTTCTTCAAAGGATTTACGGTCGGTATTAAATATTTCTTCCAGCTTATCCGCAACTTTTTTGCTGATATGCGCATTGATCTTTTTTACATTGGGATCGCCCTGCAGGTAACTGCGGCTAACGTTCAACGGTATATCAGGGCTGTCGATCACACCATGCAATAACATGAGGAATTCGGGAACAATATCCTTTACTTCATCGGTAACAAAAACCTGGTTGCTGTACAACTGTATCTTGTCTTTCTGAATCTCGTAACTCTGTTTGATTTTTGGAAAATATAGTATACCCGTCAGGTTGAACGGATAGTCTACATTCAGGTGTATCCAGAACAACGGCGCTTCACTGAATGGATAGAGTTCTTTATAAAAATTCTGGTAATCTTCCGTTGTTAATTCAGATGGCTTTTTAGTCCAGGCCGGTGATGGATTGTTGATCTGTTTGTCTTCAAAAAAGATCGGCACAGGCAAAAATTTACAGAACTTCTGTAAAACGGTACTGATACGGTCGGGTTCCAGGAATTCCAGGCTTTCTTCGTTCAGGTGCATCACGATCGAAGTTCCGCGATCGGCTTTCTCTACGTTCTCCAATATATATTCCGGGCTGCCGTCACATTCCCATCTTACTGCTTCGGCTTCGTCTTTATAACTTTTGGTAAATACTTCCACTTTATCACTCACCATGAAAGAACTGTAAAATCCCAAACCAAAATGACCAATGATATTCGCTTCATTCTGGCCCTTGTATTTTTGTAAAAACTCCTCGGCACCACTAAAAGCAACCTGGTTCAGGTACTTATCTACTTCTTCCCCCGTCATGCCTATTCCCTTATCGGCAATGGTCAGCGTCTTATTTTCAGCATCAATACTAATGTCGATCCTAAGTTCGCCCAACTCTCCTTTGGCTTCACCAATGGAAGAAAGTGTTTTTAGTTTTTGGGTAGCATCAACTGCATTGCTGACAAGTTCACGTATAAAAATGTCATGTTCACTATATAGAAATTTCTTAATGATCGGAAATATGTTCTCCGTTTGTACCCTTATATTACCTTTTTGCATAAACATTAATTTAGATTACCTATTCAAATTCAGTACCAATCCCGGGATTGCTGTCAGCTTGGCACTTATTTTTCTGGCTGATCAGGTGGGTCGTCTATACACAAAAAAAGAGGCCCTTTCGGAGCCTCTTTCTAAAAATCATTTGATTTATTATTGAACCATAAAACGCTTCTGGATCTTATACTCGTGGTTCCTGATCTGGAGATTATACACCCCGATCGGCAGTTTAGACGGGAAAACAAAGTTCTCATCAATGAAATTAACCTGGATGATGAAGTCTTTCTGGAAAACCAATTGTCCGACAATATTGGTCACCCTTGCAGAATAATGACCTGGTTTGATACCCCTTAAACTGATGTGCATGTTGTCGCCCTGTTTGATAGGCGTATTATAAATGATCAATCCATCCCCGATAGACGGAGTAATGAATGAACGCTGGCTTCCATAAGCAACACCTCCATTATTGATCACATAAGCTTTATAATAATAGATGTTCGCATTTACCAACCCGGTAAGTGTACTTGAAAATTCACCTGATGCCAGGTTGATGGAAGGAACCCTTGTACCCGAACCATTTACAAATCCGTTTACACCACTGTATTCAATACCGTATGAAATTGGATTGCTGCAACCGATATCAAGGATAGAACCTGTAGCTTCTGCAATATTTGATGTCATCACAAAAGCTGTATCTGTCCTCGCCGTACCGGGAGAATTAATTCCGCTGGCAATAACGGGAACGGATATCCCAGCCACTGAACCACCACCTCTTACAGGGATATTACCATCGTAGCTGATGGCCTGGTCAGGTGAAAATTTCACAAAAACCTGTTGGGTCAATGCTCCACCTGGTTGTGTGATCAACAAGCTGTCAGTATATGTTCCTCCACTGGTGGTAGAGAAACTATAGCCTGCAAAAGGCCCCACTTTCACATCTGCTGTAGTTAGGTTGGTTCCGGTAAGGGTGAATGAATTTGGACCGCCAATGCTATCGATACACAACGTTCCAAAACCTGTTAACGCCGTTGCAGTCAATCCCGATGGTGGCGGAGAAGCAGTGATGAATGACAATTGAACACCATATGCAGTGCCTGCTGCGTTGGTGGCAAATGCTTTGTAATAATAAGTAGTGCTTGGTGATAACCCGATAAGGCCTGTACTGAATGCACCTGCTGCAAGATTGGTAGAAGCTGCAACAGTACCATTGATGAAACCATTTACCAGGCTGTATTCAAAACCATAGGCTGTTACCGGTGTACATCCATTGGCAACTAAAGTGCCTTTAAGCGTTGCCGTTGTTGTGGTAATAGCACTGGCACTTACCGTAGTAACGGTTGGTGTAGCATTAACACCATCTCCTGTAACGGCTACATTGATCGGGGCGGCAATACCACCACCATTCACAACAATATTGCCGTTATAAGATGTTATAGCAGTTGGCGTGAAGTTTACAAACACTACCTGTGAATATGTTCCGCCAGCTTGTGTAAGGGTTAACGTTGGCGTATAGGTGCCGCCAGATGTAGTTGAATAAGTATATCCAGCTAAAGCAGCTACGGTAATATTCGCATTGGTAAGGTTTGATCCGTTTATAGTAAATGTATTTGGACCAGCAGTTGTATTGATACATACACTGCCAAATCCTGTAGGCGCAGCAGCTGTGATCGTTGGTGTGGCCGCAGCTGTACCATTACCGGTAACCGCTACATTCACTGGAGTTGCAACGCCTGCTCCGCTAACGGTTACGTTGCCGGATTTAGGACCAGCTGTTTGTGGAGTAAACCTTACAAAAACCTGGGTAGATGCTAACGTTGCCGATGCATAAGCAATCGTTGCAGTTGCACCCCATGCTGTTCCGTCATTAGATACCTGGAAATCAGTTGAAGGGGATGTGATGGTAATATTTCCCGGTGCGCCGGTAAGGTTAGCGCCGGTAAGATTGAATGATTGTGATGTTGAATTGGTTCCTACCAATACATTTCCAAAATCAAGAGAATTTGGAGAAACGCTGAAAGAAGCTGGCGTTGGTCCACCTGAACATGTAACCGCTGATGAAGCACTGGTACGTGGTGTTGGTGCCGCTACGGTAAAATCACTTCCGTTGTTATCGGTATCGGTACAACCATTGTTATTCCTGATACCACCCGTAGTTGCCGTTAACACAGCAGTTGGTGCTGTTTCAGAACAGTTAGCTGTTCCATATCCAACTAAATCAATAACAGTAGAAGATGGCAAAGGGCAACCATTTAATGCAGTTGTACCATTTACCAATGCAAGCTTACCTGAGGTTCCGCTCATGGCAATTGTTGGATTAGACACATAATCAGCAGCTGGAAGTGCAACGCCATTAGCACCAGTTGAACTCATTTGAATCAGGTAATATCCTCCTGCAGGAATAGTAGCCGCCGGTAAGTTTGAAACGCCTGTCCATGCGGCTGTATTGGAAGCAGATGCATATTGAATAGAAAGACCTGCCAGGCTTTGAGAAACGCTGGAGACATTATGTAATTCTACATAATCAGCATTGTATGTGGCACCTGTATTTCCACCTGCACCATAAAACTGGCTAATCACCAGCGTTGTAGACTGGGAATAGGCAAAGAAAGATGCAAGTAAAAGAAATAGTGTAAATATCTTTTTCATAAAAAATGATTTATTGTTGTCCTGTTAGCTGAAGTAACTGAATAAAGAGCCATCTTTTATAAGGATGGCTCTTTTAAAGTCATTCATCGAATTACTTATATTAGTTACCTACGATCTTAATGTTATCAATTTCCCAGGCCGATGTTTTATCTGTAGTAGTTCCTGCATTATCAGCACCTTCATACCTGAATGCCACATAAATGGTTCCGGTGTATGAACTCAGGTTGATATTACCTGAAGGTGTATAGTTGGTCGGGAAATTTGAAGTGGTGCTGCCTGGTGACAAAGTCGCCTGTGCAGTAATATCTGTCCAGGTAACGCCGCCAGCCCATGGATTTCCAGTTCCGGTATAATTAGTAGATACCAGTATTTTCAATGCAGAAGCCACATTGTTACCGCCTGGTATTGCACTTAATAGGAAGTCTTGCTTAGTTTCGAAAGTAAGGGTTTCGGTAGTAGTTGCATTCAGGTTAACACCTTTGGTAACCATCCAGGTAACAACAGATGGTGCGTTGGTGCTGAAAGCACTCATGTAAGCATATTTGTTTGAACTGAAAATTTTAGAAACAAATCTTTCTGTATGTGCCTCTGCAAGGTTGTTCCAACCGGTGATGGTGATCGGGTTGTATGGGAAAGTTGTATTGGCAACCTGTGATTCGAATGTTTCATACAGCAATGATCCCGGAGGAGCTACTGTTCCGCAACGTGGCTGATCAAATACTACATCAGTTGTATCACGGATCAGGAATTGCTTGGTAGATCCAAATACAGTATAGATCGCGGTGATGCTACCATTTCCGGCAGGAACACGTTTAGCTGCAAAATTTGCATAAGCGCTGGTACGAACGATGGTCTTTACATTATTACAATCAATGATACTGTCATTAGTAGTACTCTTATAAACAGATGTATCAGCATATGTTTTCATGGTATCGGTAAACTGGAAACCTTCGAGTTTTACCAATGCATTGTTGTAAATGCTTTGCATGTTTGAATTCAACTGACCCAATGTAACCGGGATAGGAACAACCGGGTTATTGATCGATCCGCCTTTTACATAATTGCTGATAGAAGTAGCGGGTATACCTTCCAGTGATGGATTACCTGCAACGGTAGCTTTAACACCTAATTGCATGGTGCTGTTGTAATCGCTAATGCAAAGTCCTTTACAATATACATAGATCCTGCGGCCTACAGGGTAAGTACCATAGAGGCTGTTGGCATCCAACAAAATCTGGATGGCACCTGTGGTATCCTGGATAACAAGTTGTTTGTAGAAATTGCCGCTTTTATCATCAGCTGTAATGATACCTGAAATGATCACATCATTGGTAATGATATCATAATTACGTGGAACCGTATGCAAAGCTTTCAGATCAGCAATACTTGTATTAGCAACGATGTTCGGATCAGCAGGGCCTGGTGGTTCATCAAATGATTTTTTACAGGCACTCATTGAGCCGATAACGCCAACCAGCATTACAGCGGCGAAAAGTTTAACGATTTTGTTCATGGTGTATTTTTTAAAAAGTTTAATGAATGTTTGAATGATTAAAACCTAACGCCTACGCTGGCGAAGAAATTAATGCCATAAGAATAGAATTTCCTTGGCTGAAATTTATTCACGTTGAAATCGCCCCTGTCGAAACGAAGCTGTTCAAAACCGCCCGACACGATATCCCTGTTATCCAGGATATTGTTCACTCCAAGGTTAAATACCATGTAGGTATTTTTCTTCAGCGATTTAAAACGTTTGTCCATTTTCCAGGAATATCCTGCGAATGCATCCAGCGTATACTGTGATTTTAATTTAATCTGGTCGATGATGTCGCGATATAGTTTCGAGGAAGGATCGATTCCATCCAAAGAAGCATTGGTTCTGCGTAATGGATCGAAATTGAGGTACATTCCATCAAAATAATTAAAGCTCAGGTTTACAAACCAGTATTTAGGTGAACGGTAATCTACACCCAGGGTATAAGCCTGTTGTGGTGTTGACAAATTAAAGTTCTTTGTATATACCACGTCGCGGGCCAATTCTGTTGCCGTGTTATCCAATGTTACAATCAGGTTCTGGCGGTTATTATAATAATAACGGCCAATGGCTGCTGCAGCATTTACACTGATGCCTTTGTATACTTTCACTTCTGCACCCATTTCAAAACCCTTATTGGTTCTGCCGATATTGCTCAATGAATAGTTTGCGAAACTGCGGTAGATATCAGAATAGGCAGTGATCATATCAAGCCCGTTTTTAGAGATCGTATAAAAACCGGTTGCCCTTAATTTTACTTTTGGCGCATTCATTACATAACCTACTTCCACAGAAGTGATCCTTTCAGATTCCAGGTTTGGTTGAATGATATCCCTTGTCCTTGGTGCAACAAATGCATTTTCAAAGAACGGTGCTTTGGTTAAATAAGCTCCATTGGCGAAAATGTAATTACGTCCATTGATCTTATATGTAATACCACCCTTGGTAGAATAATTATAAAAATCGTTGAACTTCGATTTGCCTTCAGAGTTATTAGGGAATAAACCAACCTTGGCATTACCGTATCTCCAGAAACGTGTGTACGAAT
>ERZ795056.1325-NODE-1325-length-29052-cov-16.864883_pt1 | contig 29052 bp, 19 predicted proteins | sample MGYA00375140_ERZ795056 | MGnify/ENA primary metagenome ERZ795056 (study PRJEB30185, sample SAMN05720227) | activated sludge metagenome | isolation source: Anaerobic digester | place: USA | collected 2015-03-09 ... | reverse complement strand
TAATAACCAATAACTAATAACCAATAACCTCATTCCAATCTAATCTCCGCCACCCCGCACCCCTGCGGCACCATCGGGAACACATTATTTTCCTTGCCCACCATAATTTCCAGCAGGTAAGACCCGTCGTGGTCGAGCATGGTTTGCATGGCGGATTGCAGGTGTTCGCGTTTGGAAACCTTTTGTCCGGGAATACCGTAAGCATCGGCCACTTTTACAAAATCGGGACTGGAGATATTGACGAACGAATATCGGCGTTCGTGAAACAGTTGCTGCCACTGCCGCACCATGCCGAGAAATTCGTTGTTGAGGATTATGATTTTCACCTTGGCGCCGAACTGCTGTATAGCGCCCAGTTCCTGGATCGTCATCTGAATACCGCCGTCGCCGGCAATAGCGACGACCGTACGGTCAGGAGCACCGTATTTCGCGCCGATGGCTGCAGGAAGGGCAAAACCCATCGTGCCGAGGCCGCCGGAAGTGATGTTACTGCGCGTTTTATTAAACCGGGCATACCGCGTAGTCACCATCTGGTGCTGGCCTACGTCGGTAACGATCACTGCCTCTCCGCCGGTGAGTTCGTTGAGGATGCGGATGACTTCGCCCATCGTCAGGATATCGCCCGTCGGATGAAGTTCTTTACTGATCACGACTTCCTGCTCTTTGGCATCGTGGTCGCGGAAACGTTGCAGCCACTCGGGAAAGGTTTTGGGTACCAGGAGTTGGGTGAGCAACGGCAGGGTTTCCTTGCAGTCGCCCCAAATGGGTACCGTCGCTTTTACGTTTTTGTCAATTTCCGCCGGATCGATGTCGAGGTGAATCACTTTGGCTTGTTTGGCATAGCGGTCGAGGCGGCCGGTCACCCGGTCGTCGAAGCGCATGCCGATAGCAATGAGCACGTCGCACTGGTTGGTGAGTACGTTGGGGCCGTAGTTGCCGTGCATACCGAGCATACCCACATTGAGCGGGTGGTCGCTGGGCAGCGCGCCGAGACCGAGGATCGTCCAGGCTGCGGGAATACCACTTTTTTCCAGAAACGCTTGGAACTCCTGTTCCGCTTTGCCGAGGATAACCCCTTGTCCGAACAAAACGAACGGGCGTTCAGCCGCGTTGATCAGTTCGGCGGCCTGCTCGATGTACTCCTTGCGGATAATAGGCCGGGGGCGGTAACTACGAATGTGATCGCAGGGCTTATAACCTTCGTAATCAAACAGTTGCAACTGTGCGTTCTTCGTAATATCTATCAGAACGGGACCCGGCCGGCCGCTGCGGGCAATGTAAAAAGCCTTGGCCAGCACAGCGGGAATTTCGGAGGCGTCGGTCACCTGGCAGTTCCATTTGGTGACCGGCGTCGTGATATTGATGACGTCGATTTCCTGAAACGCGTCGGTGCCCAGCAAGTGCGCGAATACCTGGCCCGTGATACACACTACGGGTGTGCTGTCGATCTGGGCATCGGCGAGGCCGGTAACCAGATTAGTAGCGCCCGGACCGCTGGTGGCGAACACCACCCCTACCCTGCCCGATGCACGCGCATAACCTTGCGCCGCATGGATGCCGCCTTGTTCGTGGCGCACCAGGATGTGTTTGATCTGTTCACCGTAATCGTACAAGGCGTCATAAATCGGCATGATCGCGCCGCCCGGGTACCCGAAAATCGTGTCTACCCCTTCCGCAATAAATGCTTCGAGTACGGCCTGCGAGCCGGTGATTTGTGGTAAAACAGGCGTCTCCAATAATTGAAGACCTGCATCGGGAGTAGTCGGACTGGCTGTCATGATATGGTGATTTTTTTAGCGTTACCGGTGGTTGATGGTTGTTGAGAGTTTATGGTTTATGGGTTTATGGTTTATAAGTTTATGAGTTTATAGTTGATAGAGTGGCTGATCATAAACCCATAAACCTATAAACCAATAAACCCTTCACGTCATTCATCCGTCACGCAGCCCTCTGCTGCATTGCTTACGGATTTCAAATATTTGTACAAAACGCCTTTTGTAGCGGCCGGCGGTGGTGTTTGCCAGGCATCGCGGCGGCGTTTGATTTCTTCGTCGCTTACTTTCAGTTGAATTGTGCGGCTGACAGCATCCAGTTCGATGGTATCGTCGTCGTGCACCAGAGCCAGCAAGCCGCCATCCGACGCTTCAGGCGTGATGTGGCCGACTACGAATCCATGGGTGCCGCCGCTGAAACGGCCGTCGGTAATGAGTGCCACGCTTTTGCCCAGGCCCGCGCCGATGAGCGCCGAAGTGGGTTTGAGCATTTCGGGCATACCGGGCGCACCTTTCGGACCTACGTAGCGAATGACTACGACGTCGCCGGTGCGCACCCGGCCACTTTGTATACCTGCGATGAGCGCCTGTTCGCCGTCGAATACGCGGGCGGGGCCTACGAAACGCTCGCCTTCTTTTCCGGAAATTTTGGCGACACTGCCCAGTTCGGCCAGGTTGCCATACAGGATTTGCAGGTGGCCGGTGGCTTTGATCGGCGATTCGACCGGGAAAATGATGCGCTGGTGCTCGAATTCCAGATCAGGTATCGATTCGAGGTTTTCGGCGATCGTTTGTCCGGTGACGGTCAGGCAGTCGCCGTGCAGCAGGCCTTTTTTCAGCAAATATTTCATCACAGCCGGCACGCCGCCGATGTTGTGCAGGTCTTCCATCAGGTATTTGCCCGAAGGTTTCAGATCTGCCAGCACGGCCGTGCGGTCGCCGATGCGCTGAAAATCGTCCTGCTTTAGTTGCAGGCCCACACTTTTTGCCATGGCGATGAGATGCAACACGGCATTGGTGGAACCGCCCAAAACAGTCACCACCGTTATGGCATTTTCAAAAGCCTTGTCCGTCATAATATCGGACGGCTTGATATCTTTTTCCAGCAGCAGACGGATATACCGGCCTGCATCGGTGCATTCTTTTTGTTTTGCTTCGCTCAGGGCCGGGTTGGAAGAAGAGTACGGCAGCGACATTCCCAAAGCCTCGATGGCCGAAGCCATGGTATTGGCAGTGTACATGCCACCGCAGGCGCCGGGGCCGGGGCAGGAATGCATCACAATACCTTTAAAATCGCCTTCATCCAGGTTGCCGGCAATTTTTTGTCCGAGCGCTTCGAAAGCGGAAACGATATTCAGGTCCTGTCCTTTCCACTGACCCGGCGCAATGGTACCGCCATAGACCATGATGGCGGGGCGATTGAGGCGACCCATGGCCATGATGGAGCCGGGCATGTTTTTGTCGCAACCCGGAACGGCGATCAGGCCGTCGTAGTACTGCGCGCCGCACACCGCCTCGATACTGTCGGCGATAATGTCGCGGCTGACAAGGGAAAAACGCATACCGTCGGTGCCGTTGCTCATGCCGTCGCTGACGCCGATGGTATTGAAAATCAGTCCTACCAGTTCGTTGTCCCAAACGCCCGTTTTAATCACACGCGCCAGGTCGTTGAGGTGCATATTACAGGTGTTGCCGTCGTAGCCCATACTGACGATGCCTACCTGCGCTTTGGCGAGGTCGGCATCGGTGAGGCCGATTCCGTAGAGCATTGCCTGTGCGGCAGGTTGAGTAGGGTCCTGCGTCAGGGTGCGGCTGTATTTATTCATTTCGCTCATGCTTCGATACTTTCCGGTTGGGTGGTTTGTTCGCGTACGAGTTGGAGGTATTTTTGTCGGAGTTTATTTCCGACAGAACTGCCCCACTCTTTTTTAAATGATTGATGATCAACAGTTTGTATACCTACAATTTCGGCGCCGGTGCCGCAGAAAAACGCGCCGTCGGCTTCAAAAAGGTCTTCCGGCGTAAAGCGGCCCTGCTCGACGGGTATGCCCAGTTCGGCGCACATTTCCAGCACGGTAGTGCGAGTGATACCCGGTAAAATATGACCAAGCGCAGGTGTGAACAGCGTGCCGTCTTTTTCAAAAAACAGGTTGGCGCCCGGGCCTTCCGCCAGAAAGCCTTCGCAGTCGAGCAGCAAGGCTTCGTCAAAGCCGCCTTTGCGGGCCTCCGATGTGGCCAGAATAGAATTGACGTAATGCCCCACGGCCTTGGCTTCCATATGCACGGAGCGCGGATGCGGGCGGCAGTAGGTGCTGATTTTCAGGTTGAGCAGTTTTTCACCCAGGTAGGCGCCCCATTCCCAGGCGGCAATAACGAGCCTGCCCTGCTGCCCGTTGATCAGGGTCATACTTGGATCGCAGAGGACCAGCGGACGCAGGTAAGCATCGTTGAAACCGTTCTGTTCCAGCACTTTATAACTGATATCCGTCATTTCCTCTACGGTGTATTCGAACGGAATACCCATGAGTTGGCAGGAATTCAGCAGGCGTTCGTAGTGCTCGCGCGCCTTAAAAATGCGCGGACCGTTTTCCGTACCGTAACTCCGGATGCCTTCGAACACGCCGTATCCATAATGCAGGGTTTGCCCGTACAGGTTGGTGTGCGCTTCCGTCGCCTTCATCATCTGCCCGTCGTAGAACAGGATGGTATTTTCGTTGAAATACTTTGCCATGTTGGTGTACTTTTTTCAAATAATCGTCAAAGAACTCAGCAGCCGATTCCGGCGCTTGCCGGTACTGGGCGGCCGTTCGTCTTCTACGCGTGCACTGATCAAATCGCCGAGTTGCGAGGTGTACTGGAACTGGTTCGGATCGAGGTCCTGCGTCACCAGGCCTTCTGCCAGCGACCAGTTGACGGCATCGCGCACGGCGCCGGCTTCCGCCTGCATGCCGAGGTGGTCGAGTAGCATAGCCGCACTCAAAATAGAGCCGAGCGGATTGGCAATGTCTTTGCCGGCCGCCTGCGGATACGAACCGTGAATGGGCTCGAACAAACCACCGCTTTTGCCGATACTGGCCGACGGAAGCAGCCCCAGCGAGCCGCTGATAACCGATGCTTCGTCGCTGATGATATCGCCGAACATATTTTCCGTGAGCACCACGTCGAATTGTGCCGGATTGAGAATTATTTGCATGGCGGCATTGTCGACAAACAGAAAATCGACGGCCACATCCGGGTATTGCCCGGCGATTTCCTGCACCACTTTCCGCCACAAACGGCTGGTTTCCAGCACGTTGGCCTTGTCTACCAGGGTGAGTTTTTTGCGGCGTTTCTGCGCGTGCTGAAACGCGGGGTGCGCGATACGTTCGATTTCCTCCCGCGTGTAGGTACAATCGTCGGAAGCGACGGTTTGGGCTTCGTCGATCGTTTTTTTACCAAAATAAATACCGCCGGTGAGTTCGCGGTAGATCACAAAATCCACGTTTTCCAGGCGCTCTGCTTTCAGCGGCGACAGATGCTGCAACGCCGGATAAGTGCTGATCGGGCGGATATTGGCATACAAACCCAGGGTTTTGCGGAGTTTCAGCAGGCCCTGCTCCGGACGCACTTTCGCCGACGGATCGTTGTCGTATTTCGGGTGCCCGATCGCGCCGAACAGGATGGCATCGCCGTTCAGGCAGGCTTCTATGGTTTCGTCGGGCAGCGGATTCCCTGTCTGATCGATGGCACAGGCGCCCATGAGCGCATACTGATATTCGAAGGTGTGGCCGAAACGGGTTGCCACCGCATTCAGCACTTTCACGGCCTGGGCGGTTACCTCGGGTCCGATCCCGTCGCCTTCTATTACTGTGATTTTCTTTTGCATGATTATTGGTTATTGGTTATTGGTTATTAGTTATTAGTGGTGGTAACGCTTGGTATTTTCAGAAGCCGGTCGTTACCACCACTAATAACCAATAACCAATAACTATTAATGAGACATTTCATAATCCTCGATCTCCTCGCGCATACTCAGCAAATAATCGATGTCGTCGTAGCCGTTGATGAAACAGGTTTTTTTATAAGAATTGATATCAAACCAGGCTTTTTCTCCGGTTGAAACGTTGGTAATGCTTTGATTTTCGAGGTCGATGAAGATTTCGGCAGCGGGGTTTTGGCGAATGGTTTCAAAGAGATTTTCCAGAAACTCATCGCTCACCTGCACGGGCAGGAGGAAGTTATTGAGCGCGTTGTTTTTAAAAATATCGGCAAAAAAACTGCTCACCACAGCGTCGAAACCGTAGTCCTTGAGTGCCCAGGCGGCATGCTCGCGGCTGCTTCCACAACCGAAGTTTTTGCCTGCTACCAGTATTTTTCCGTTAAAAACGGGATTATTCAACACAAATTCCGTTTTCGGCTGTGCCTCGTCATCGTTGTTGTAACGCCAGTCGCGAAACAGGTTTTTACCGAACCCGTCCCGGCTCGTGGCTTTCAGGAAGCGCGCCGGAATGATCTGGTCGGTATCGACATTCTCGTTTTCGAGCGGTATGGTGGTGCTATGAATGTTCATGTGAGTGTGAGATGTGAGATGTGAGTTGTGAGTTGTCAGTTGTGAATTGTCAGTTGTGAGTCGTTGCGGCCACTGTGAGTGGATGAATACTCACAACTGACCATTCACAACTCACCATTCACAACTCACTATTCACTACTCACGGTTAACAATTCCCGCACATCCGTAACGACTCCCGTCACAGCGGCAGCGGCGGCGGTCAGCGGACTGGCCAGCAGCGTACGCGCACCCTGTCCCTGGCGGCCTTCGAAGTTGCGGTTAGAGGTGGAAATGCAGTATTTCCCGGCAGGGATCTTGTCTTCGTTCATACCCAGGCAAGCGGAGCATCCGGGCTGGCGCAGTTGAAAACCGGCCTCTTCGAAAATGCCATGCAGTCCTTCTTCACGGGCCTGCGCTTCCACCTGTTTGCTGCCGGGCACGATCCAGACTTCCACGTTGTCGGCTTTTTGTCGGCCTTTTACAAAAGCCGCTACCTCGCGCAGGTCTTCGATGCGGGAATTGGTACAACTGCCGATAAAAACGTAGTCGATTTTCTGGCCTTTGATGGCGTTTCCGGATTGCAAACCCATGTAATCCAGCGCTTTGCGGAAAGAAGGACGTTCCTTTTCTTCCAGCAGCGTTTCGTCCGGAATAATGCCTGTGACGGGAATGCCCATGCCCGGGTTAGTTCCATACGTTACCATCGGCTGAATGTCTTCCGCGCGGATATGAATCTCGTGGTCGAATACGGCGTCCGCATCCGAGTACAACTCCCGCCATTCCGCCACACGTTCTTCCCAAAGGATGCCGGATGGCGCGAATTTGCGGCCTTCCAGGTAATCAAACGTCGTGTCGTCGGGCGCGATCAGGCCGCCGCGGGCGCCCATTTCAATGCTCATGTTGCAGATCGTCATACGCGCTTCCATGGATAGGCTGCGGATGGCCGAGCCGGCGTATTCCACAAAATAACCCGTGGCGCCACTGGCAGAAATTTGCGCGATGACGTACAGGATAATATCTTTCGAGGAAACGCCCTGCCCGAGTTCGCCATCGATATTGATGCGCATTTGTTTGGGCTTGTTCTGCATCAGGCATTGCGTGGCGAATACCATTTCCACCTCGCTGGTACCGATACCGAACGCAATGGTACCGAATGCGCCGTGCGTGCTGGTGTGGCTGTCGCCGCACACGATCGTCATGCCGGGCTGGGTGATGCCCAGTTCCGGTCCGATGACGTGTACGATACCCTGGTAGGAATGGCCCAGGCCGTAGAGTTCCACGCCGAATTCCTTGCAATTTTCCGTTAGTTTTTCCACTTGCAGGCGCGACAGCGCTTCCTTGATCGGCAGGTGCTGGTCCCAGGTAGGTACGTTGTGATCGGCCGTTGCCACCGTTTGTGCGGGCCGTGCCAGCGGAATACCGCGTTTGCGCAGGCCGTCGAAGGCTTGCGGGCTGGTTACTTCGTGGATAAAATGCCGGTCAATGTAGAACACGGAGGGTCCGCCTTCTATTTGTTTGACGACATGTTTGGTCCATATTTTATCGAATAAAGTCATTTTTTTTATTTAGAGTTATTGGTTATTGGTTATTGGTTATTGGTTATTGGTTATTAGTTATTAGTTATTGGTTATTAGGGGTGACAACACCTGGCATCTTAAGAAGCAAAGCCAAGGGTTACAACACTAATAACCAATAACTAATAACCAATAACCAATAACAATTATGCGAAAACCAAATTATAACTCAACGCTCACCACCGTCAACGCCATTACCTTCAAATCCTCGTCCTGCACTTCCTTTTTCTCGTCGGCCACCTGCAGGAAGGCTTCGTAGAGTTTATCCACTTCGTCGCGGTTGAAATCGTAGCCTAGTTTGCGGAAGCGGTAAGCGAGGGCGGAGCGGCCGCTGCGGGCCGTCAGAATAATCTTGGAGGTATCGGCGCCCACTTCTTCCGGCGCTATAATTTCGTAAGTCTGTGCGTCTTTCAGGAAACCGTCCTGGTGAATGCCCGAAGAGTGCGAAAATGCGTTGCTGCCCACGATGGCCTTGTTCGGTTGCACCGGCATCCGCATAGTATCGGACACGAGGCGGCTGATCGGGTTGAGTTGGCTCGCATCCACACCGGTATTAAAGCCAAGGTGTGCATGCTGGCGGATGATCATCACGACTTCTTCCAGCGAGGTATTTCCGGCACGTTCGCCGAGGCCGTTCACTGTGCATTCGATTTGGCGTGCACCGGCGATAACGCCTGCGATGGAGTTGGCGGTTGCCAGCCCCAGGTCGTTGTGGCAGTGGCAGGCAATGATGGCTTTATCGATATTGGGCACGTTATTCACCAGAAAAGCAATCTTTTCTCCATATTGATACGGCAGGCAATAGCCCGTGGTATCGGGGATATTCACCACCGTAGCGCCTGCTTTGATGACCGCCTCGATCACTTGCGCCAGATACACGTTATCGGTACGGCCGGCATCTTCGGCATAGAACTCCACTTCGTCGGTGAAATTGCGGGCCCAGCGTACACATTGTATGGCACGTTCGAGGATGTCTTCCCGGTTGGAATTGAATTTTGCCTTGATGTGGTAATCGGAGGTGCCGATGCCGGTATGGATGCGCGGGCGGCGGGCGTGTTTCAGCGCTTCGGCAGCCGTTTCGATGTCTTTCAAAACAGCGCGGCTGAGACCGCATACCGAAACGTCCTTTACTGCCAGGGAAATTTCCTGAACACTCTGAAAATCGCCCGGTGAAGAGATTGGAAAACCGGCCTCGATAATGTCGACACCCAGGGCTTCGAGTTGCAGGGCAATCTCAACTTTTTCGCTGGTGTTCAGTTTGCAGCCGGGCACCTGCTCACCATCGCGCAGCGTGGTATCAAATATGTGAATTTTACTGTTTGACATAATTTGCTTTGGTCCAAACGGATAGATGGAAATATTTGTGTTCGTACGGGTTGTAAATGTAGTCGCTTATTGGGCGGACTATTTGTCTAAAGTATCGGAAGTTCTACGCTGTTTAATTCAGTAAAACATCCTTCCAATCAATTGATTTTCAAGGCGATACAACGACCTATTACTACACTGGCCAAAAGTCGTGGCGTCGGGCCGGCTGGGTAGTTAAACTGGTAGAAAGGGTACACGCCGGACATTTCAGCGCAGGGAAACAATTACTTAATCCGGAATTAACCTTGTGTTTCCATCGGCCGGAACAGTGCGGCATACTTTTGCCGCCAATAAGGACACAGCGGTTGCGCGACAGCAGCCGTCGGCTTGTTATCCAACTTTTTTACATGAGGAAATTTTACCTAACGATGCTGCTACTCGGCAGCATGGTGCACGTATTTGCCCAGAACAAACTGCCTGATTTTGAGTGCCCCACTATTGCCGGGCGTATGGTTACGATGGCTTTAAGGGCGCACAAACAAATGACATATTTCCGGCGGCATCCGATTGATCTGAAAAGCCGCGTGTGCGACAGCCTCTATGAAAAATGGCGGTCCCACGAACTGGTGCAGGACGATGAACACCCGACCAAATACCTGATCATCATCACCCTGGATGGCATGCGCTGGCAGGAAGTTTTTACCGGGGCTGATAGCATATTATGGCAGGAAACAACAACAAAAACACGGCCGGAAGAAAACTTCTGGCATACATCCGGTGAAAAAAGACGCGAACAACTCCTGCCATTTTTGTGGAACGAAGTAGCCGAATACGGACAGATTTACGGCAACCGGTTCAAAGGCTCCAGCGTTTCAGTCACCAACAGGATGCGTATTTCCTACCCCGGTTACAATGAGATTTTTACAGGCCATCCCGATGACCGGCACATTAAACTGAATTTTAAAATTCCTAATCCGAATCCGAACGTTTTGCGCTTTATCGGCGAACGGAAAAACTTCCGTGGCAGGGTCGCATCATTTGCTTCCTGGGACGTTTTTCCGAGCATTTTAAATGCAAAACAGGGCGGCATCTACGTGAATGCAGCGTTCGAGCCGGTCCGAAAAAATTGTTTTTTTTCACTGAACGCCCAACTGGAAACTGTATCCAAACCCTGGGGAAACCGCGTCAGACCGGACAGCCTCACCACCGCCTATGCATTGCAATACCTCTCCCTGAACCAGCCGCGTGTATTGCACCTCGGGCTCGGAGAAACGGACGAGTATGCCCATGAAAAAAAGTATGCTGAATACCTGGAAGCCGCCCATGCCAGCGACCGGATGATCCGGCAGATCTGGGAGTTCGTACAGTCGAGCCCTGTTTACCGGAACAAAACCACTCTGTTCATTACTACCGACCATGGCAGAGGCAACGACGCTGCCACCTGGCACAAGCACCACACCTGGGTAGACGGTGCAGAAGAAATATGGTTTGCAGTGATGGGGCCGGAAACTTTGCCCAGTGGGGAGATACAAAGCAGTAGCCCCCAGTTTCAAAACCAGTTTGCGCAGACATTCGCGGCTTTTCTGGGTCTGGATTATCTGCCTTCCGAAGCCATCGGCGAAAAAATAACGGCCTTGCTGGGCTCCGGCAACCATCCAATCACACAACGTTAAAACACCGGCACATGTCCTCCATATTTTCGTTTTCTGATATCCAGGGCTGTATGGAAACCGGCCGTATTCGCCTGTATCCTTTGGAGGAATCGCATTTTGAAAACCTTTTAGATATCGGACAGGAGCCACGCATCTGGATGCATTATCCGGTAGATCTGAGCAAAACCGACAGGCACCTCCAACATTTAAAGGAAATATGGCGGCAGGTACAATCGGGTGTCTGTCACGCCTTTACGATTGTGGATATACATAAAAAATGCCCGGTTGGAATGACGCGTCTGTTCAATTTTCAGGCGCAACACCGGCAGGGCGAAACAGGATCCTGGCTATCTCCCGCCTATTGGGGAACCCATGCCAACAGGGAAGCCAAATTTCTTTTACTGCGTTTTTGTTTCGAAGAACTTCATCTGCTGCGGGTGCAATTCCGCACGGATGTCCGAAACACCCGCTCAAGACGGTCACTCGAAAAACTGGGCGCGCAGATGGAAGGCATTGTCCGAAAAGAGCGCGTTCTGGAAGACGGCAGCATCCGGGATGCAGCCCTGTATAGCATACTCGATACCGAATGGCCTGAAGTAAAGGCTGCATTGGCAAGAGATCTGATTACCCTGGAGGGTGTAGATTTGCATCCTCCCTTTATGGGTTCAACGGAATCTTCCTATTCACCTTTAAACGCAGCGTGACTCATGTATTTCTTTTCCCATCCGTTAAAAAACATCCTTTTTCATCTGCTTCTTTGGGGAGTTTACCTTCCTGTAAACGCACAACAGCATCCGGGAAAACAGTCCGAAAACGTACTGCTTCCCAACGGATGGTCGCTTAGTCCCGCAGGCAATTCTTTACCGCTGGGCGATTTGCCGCTCAACATGGCGGTTTCTCCCAACAAACGATACCTGGCCGTTACCAACAATGGCCAGGGCCGGCAATCCCTCCAACTGATCGACGTTCGGACCCAAAAACTGTTGCATTCCCTTGAAATTCCGGTGTCGTGGCTCGGCCTGGCTTTCGCCTCCGACAACCGGACGCTGTACGTTTCCGGCGGAAACAGCAACAACATATTGAGGTATGAAATCATTCGCAACAGGCTGCAACTGAAAGACACTTTTTCGCTTGGCAAACCCTGGCCGGTCCGGATTTCTCCGGCAGGTCTTTGCCTGGACGATAAAAAGAACCTGTTGTATGTGGTTACAAAGGAGGATCATTCCCTGTATGTGCTCGATACGAGGACTAAAGCGATCCTGCAACGCGATTCGTTCGGAAAAGAACTTTACACCTGTGTGTTGACCCCTGACCGGAAAAACCTGCTGATTTCACATTGGGGCGCCAATGAATTGCTTGTGTGGAATACCCAATTGCGGCGGCTGAGCAGCCGAATATCTGTCGGCGACAACCCGAATGATCTGATTGTCAACAAAAAAGGAACGTTGGCCTATGTAGCATGTGCCGACAATAATACGGTGAGTGTTGTGGACCTTCAGGCTGGAAAGGTGATCGAATCCCTGGCGGCCACCTTATATCCGGATAACCTGACAGGCTCCACCACCAATGGAGTAGCCCTGTCGAAGAATGAAAAAACACTTTACATCGCCAATGCCGATAACAATTGCCTGGCAGTATTCGACGTGTCGGAACCCCAAAAAAGCAGGTCAATGGGTTTCATTCCCACGGGCTGGTACCCTACCTGCGTCCGCACGATCGGTGGGAAAGTGTATGTAGCGAATGGCAAAGGTTTGTCATCTTTCCCCAATCCGAACGGTCCCAATCCCCTCGATACCAAACAAAAAGTAGCCTACCAGCAGGGCGATTCGACAGCAATTGCCAAAATAGAATACATCGGAGGGCTGATGAAAGGCACCTTGAGTATCATTGCCGAACCCGGTGCAAAAAGCCTGACAGCATATACCCGGCAGGTATACCAAAACACTCCCTACACGCACGAACGGGCTTTGGTGGCCGATGGTGAAAAGGGCAACCCCATACCGCAAAAGGTGGGCGATCCTTCTCCTGTCAAATACGTGTTCTACATCATCAAGGAAAACCGGACATACGACCAAATGCTGGGCGATATGCCCGAAGGCAACGGCGACACAGCGCTTTGCCTTTTTCCGGAGCGTATCACCCCCAATCACCACGCATTGGCGCGTGATTTTGTGTTACTGGATAATTTTTACGTGTCGGCTGAAGTGAGCGCCGACGGCCACAACTGGAGCACGGCAGGTTATGCGAATGATTTCACCGAAAAAACCTGGGTAACCAGTTACGGCGATCGCGGCGGCGATTATGTGTACGAGGGCCAAAACAAGATTGCCTGGCCGCGCGACGGTTTTATCTGGGACCATTGCAAACGCGCCGGAATCACTTACCGTACCTACGGAGAATTTGCCGACGACGGGGTGCCCAATATACCTGCGCTGGAGGGGAATTTTTGTCCGTATTACACTTCCTGGGACACTTCCGTTAAAGACACCACCCGTGTCAGTCAGTGGAAACGCGATTTCGATTCCCTGGTCACGGCAGGTTCGCTCCCCCGACTGAATACACTCCGATTGATCAACGACCATACGGAAGGCCTGCGGCTGGGCAGACCTACCCCTTTTGCACAGGTAGCCGACAACGACCTGGCGCTGGGACTATTTATCGAACACCTTTCACAAAGCCCGGTGTGGAAAGAATCCGCCGTATTTGTGCTGGAAGACGACGCACAAAACGGCGCCGACCACGTCGATGCACACCGCTCTATCGCCTTTGTAATCAGTCCATACACGCGCCGCCGGTTTGCAGACCATACGATGTACAGCACCAACTCCATGTTGCGAACCATTGAACTAATCCTGGGTATGCCGCCGATGAGCCAGCAGAATGCCGCCGCGACGCCTATGTGGAAATGCTTTACCGCGCAGGCAGATTATTCGCCCTGGAAAGCCCGGCCCTGCAATGTGAATCTGGACGACCGGAATGCGGTTGTAAACGACCTGCAACGTCGTTCCGACAATTTCGACATGTCGCGGGAAGACCGGGTTCCCGACCTGGAATTCAACGAGGTGTTGTGGAAAGCAATAAAAGGTATGGATACGGAAATGCCCGCCCCTCGCAGGTCGGCATTCCTGCAAACGGAAACGGAAGAAGACTAAGAGCGTGTTCGGGAATTTAGTTTGAGGCGAAGGCGAGAAAAATTTGTTCCGGTTTAGGCAAAATTTGCAGCCGTAGCCGGATACCTACGGCGAAAATTTTAACGACAAGCGAAACAAAATTTTCCGCATGTAGCCCAAATCTAAATTCCCGAACACGCTCTAAGCTGCGGACCCCGCAGTTTTTATTTTCTTTTGTTTGGATTGGAGAGCGGGCGCTTCAACGGCAGGTTGTTCTTTATGTGTTTTTTGCTCTGTTTTTTTCGCCGCTTTTTTAGCGAATTTATACTCGTTTTTTGCGAGTTTGAACTCCATACGTTTTATTTTGCAGGTCAGCCTTGCAATTTTAAACGCCGTCCAGATTGGAAGAATATCGTTTTTGGCAGTATCCGCATGCAGCGCTTCTTTATATGCGATTTGCTTTTTTTCATAATCGGCGTAGGCCATTTGAAGGGCCTTTTCCGCTTTATCCGCCTTTGCGAGCAAGGATTTGATTTCTGGTGAAACAGCCGCCTTCGGAACGGTCGGTTTGGATGTTGTTTGCTTCATAAAAAGGAGAAATAGTTTGTAATTGTCGCCCCAAAATTACCGGGCTTAACAGTAACTTAATATTAAGTTTACCTGGAGGTAACAAACTTAATATTCGGCATGGGCGCCGGATGTTCAACCGGCTTGAAAAAGTCGTTCATCCTGCCCGGTTAAAAAATGTCGGAAAACCTAAATCTGCATTTAACGCAACCTTGATTTTGTTTATATGTACAATAAAGCCATTCCTTTTTTCGGGATACTGTTCTGTCTCTTGTCTGCTTGTACTACCTCGAAGCGGCTGCCGCCCGATGTTATCATAGAAGCACCCGCAGGCGACGCCTATTGCCGGATACAACCTGCCGGAAAATCCATCCTTCCCAACGGTCGTTTTGTAGAGCCCATGGGCCAAACGATTCGTATCGCTCCCCATCCGTATGGCCTCGCACTTTCTCCGGATGGCTCCATTGCCGTAACGGCCAATTCCGGCAACCGCCCTTTTTCCATTACTATTCTGGAAAATCCGGCATCCGGCAACCTGAAAGCGCGGCAGGTTCCTGAAGGCCCTGTGAATGACCCGAAATTGCTGGAAGACGTTTTTATGGGGCTTGCCGTTACCCCCGACAACCGTCGGGTGTGGGTAGCCGGTGGAAGCGCAAACAAACTGTTCTGTTTTGATTTAAAATCGGGTCAGAAAACGGATTCCATATTATGTGCGCAACCTGACAATCCTGACGGATACCTGGGCGATATGGTTCTTTCGCGGGATGGCAGTGTGCTTTACGTGTGCGATCAGAGCAATTTCCAGTTACTGGTAGCCGATATCGGGAGTCACCGGGTAATAAACCGCATCCCGACTGGCCGTTACCCATTCGGCGTCGCGCTGTCACCCGATCAAAAAACCGTGTACGTCGCCAATGTAGGTATGTTCGAATACCAGCCGCTGAAACCAGCTATCGCTGCCGGCGCCAACACAAAAGGAGCCGATTTCCCTACTTCCGCTTATGGTTCGGAAGAAATGAAAACAGGTTATTCCGCCAATGGCCACGAAGTGCCTGCACTGGGCGACCCGAACGCGCCCGAATCTTTTTCCGTTTGGGCGATCGATCTGACGCGCGCAGTACCCGCAGTATCGAAAAAGATAAAAACCGGCTTTCTGGTTGGTGAAAAGATCGAAGGTATTCCCGCAGTCGGAGGCTCCAGTCCCAATTCGCTGGTCGCTTCCAATGAATATGTGTTTGTCAGCAATGGCAACAATGATTGCATATCCGTCATTGATCCGGTGTCGGGCAAGGTGGTCAAAAACGTCTTTTTTAAGCCGCTGCCGCAATTGAACCGGCACCGGGGTGTCATTCCTTTTGGTATAGCCCTTTCTCCCGATCAAAAACGATTGTACGTGGCGGAGGCCGGTATCAATGCCGTGGCAATAGTGGATATTCCGACACTTGCGGTGCTCGGGCACCTTCCGGTGGGCTGGTTCCCATCCAAACTGGCAGTCACACCGGATGGTAAAAAACTGATCGTAGCCAACGCCAAAGGTTATGGAAGCGGCCCCAACGGCGGTTATACATTTAAGGAAGGACCGGAAGGCGATTACATAGGCCACCTGATGCATGGCTCGGTGACGGTACTCGACATCCCGAAAGATGTCGATCTGCATGCTTTCACACAAAAAGTGCTCGACAACAATTACAGGCTAACGGCCACAACGGATACCGTTTTACAAGCCCGTAAAAACAACCCCGTGCCATTGTTTCCCGGAGAAAAAAAGAGCCCCATCAAACATATCGTTTTCATTTCCAAGGAGAACCGCACCTACGACGAGGTATTCGGTCAACTGTCCCAGGGAAAAGGGGATCCCGCAATTGCCCGGTATGGATACAACCGTACGTTCTCGAACAAAAACAAAACCCAAACGATTACCGGGGCCACTATCATGCCGAACCACCTGGCGCTAGCCCGGCAGTTCGGTACGGCCGACAACTTTTATGTCGACAGCGACCATTCTGCCGACGGGCACCGCTGGCTGGCCAATACCTATCCCAATGAGTGGATGGAGACCAATGTCGCTGCCGAATACGGCGGCCATCGAAACGTTCGCCGCGAAAGTAAAGCCAAAGGCCAGTATGCCTGGACAGGTGGAGCGGGGGCCATTTTTCCGGAAGATTACAATGAAGCCGGGTCTTTATGGGATCATCTGGAACGCAATAAAATACCCTTTTACAACTTCGGGTTCGGCACGGAAATGGGTTCTAACATGACCGACTCCACCATGAAATATTACGGTCAAAAGGTGCTGGTTAATTTCCCGATTCCGGGGCCCCTATACGGCCGCTCTTCCCGAAAATACGCCACTTTCAACATGGCTATTCCTGACCAGTTCCGTGCCGACGTATTCATGCAGGAATTCAAAGAAAAATGGCTGAACGGCAAGGAAAAAATGCCGAAACTCATCACCCTGATGCTTCCGCAAGATCACGGCGCCGGCGAAAGACCGCAGGCCGGTTACCCTTTCCGCGAAAGTTACATGGCAGATAACGACCTCGCACTCGGCCGGGTAATAGAATTCCTGTCTCATACGCCGTATTGGAAAAACATGCTCGTCATCGTCACGGAAGACGACGCTCAGGATGGCAACGACCACGTCGATGCGCACAGAAGTATTTTGCAGGTGTATTCTCCTTATGCAAAATCCAATTACGTCGGCCACGGACATCATAGTTTCGGCAGTATTTTTAAAACCATCTGGAATATTCTGGGGGTTCCTTATTTGAACCAGTACGATGCAGCCGCCACCGATTTGGGTGAGTTTTTTACCGACCGGCCCGATTTCAAACCCTACCTCGCCTTACCGGCCGATCCGCAGGTGCTTGACCCGCAAAAATTACTGACGCCGCTGGATGCAAAATTCGACTGGAAATCGTTGCTGGAGTCTCCGAAACTCGACAACGTGGAAGATTTTATCAGGGAAAAACGCAGCAATAAATAAGATGAAGACCTGTATTATTTTTTTCTTAGTCGTCTTCTCGCTGGTTACGGCGGCAGCACAGGAATCGCCGGCAACAGATTCCACGGAAGTTAGTCCTCAGGCTATCAGCCGGGAAGTATGCATCACGGCCCGGCGGCAGTGGCAGGAAAACTTCAGGTTGCCGGTCGTTACAAACGTCCTCGACCCCGTATACCTCAACAAACGTACTGTAAGAAGCGTACCGGAAATGCTATTCGGCGCACCGGGCATTTTCCTGCAAAAAACCAACCAGGGCGGCGGTTCGCCTTTTCTCCGGGGCCTCACCGGGCAACAAACCCTGTTGCTCGTAGATGGCATCCGGATCAACAACGCCACATTCCGGTCCGGCCCCAACCAATACCTCAACACCCTGGATCCTTTCTGGATATCGAGGGTGGAAATCCTGGAAAGCAGCGGATCGGTCGAATATGGAAGCGACGCGATTGGCGGAGTCGTACAGGTGTTTACCAAAGCGCCCGAATTTTCCGATACAACCACGTTTAAACCCGAAGCAAACTTCCAATGGGGCTCGGGAGGAATGGAAACAAGCGGCCAGGCCGCCCTTCAGGCTTCCGGGCGCAGGTGGGCAGTACGCGCAGGCGGCGCATACCGGCAATTCGGCGACCTGATCGCCGGAAAAGGGCTGGGCAAAGAATCACCGAACGGATACGACCAATGGAGTGTGGAGGCAAAAGCGCTGTTTCGCGTCAACCGGCGACTTACCCTGACCGCCGCGTATCAGGATCTTCAACAAAACGACGTTCCCGTATACCACAAGGTGATTCTGGAAAATTTCAAATACAACCGCTTCGATCCGCAACGCCGTCAATTTGCCTATGCACGCCTGCAAAGCATTTCCGAAAATAAATGGTGGCGGAAAACAGAATGGACTATTTCCCGGCAGTTTGTGCACGAAGTGCGGGAAAACCAGAAGAACGGCAATCCCGTACAGGTGACGGAAACCGATAAAACAAGCACTAACGGGCTGCAATTCAACGTATTATCCAGTATTTCAGCAGCATGGGATATGAATACCGGCGCGGAATGGTATGGCGATGCCGTGCGGAGCGACAAATCGGAATGGAATGAAAACACACAGGTAAATACCCTGAAACGAGGCCTTTATCCCGACCGGGCGACCATGCAAACCTGGGCGGCCTATAACCTGCACTCTTTCACCTGGAAACGTTTTTTTCTCACGGGCGGCTTGCGTTACAACTATATCCGGTTGAAAGCCCCCGATGAAAACATCGGAAATTCCACGGTTGAGCCCTCCGCACTGGTAGGCAATCTGGGTTTATCCTGCGAACTGCTGCGCGGACTGCGCGTTTTTGCCAATGCCGCGAGTGCCTTCCGCGCTCCGAACGTAGACGATCTGGGCACATTGGGCATCGTGGATTTCCGGTATGAACTGCCCAACTACGGTTTGCAGCCCGAAAAAAGCCGCTCCTACGAAGCGGGGCTAAAAATGGCAACTTCCAACTGGAAAGCCGGTTTCTCGGCCTACCACCTCCACCTGGACGGCCTGATCGGCCGGGTGCGTACCCGGGATTCCATTCAGGGTTATGCGGTTTACCGGAAAGAAAACCTGACCGAAGCTTACGTGCGCGGCCTGGAGTTTCAGGCAGAATGGAAATGGCATTCAAAATGGTTGGTGTCGGGTCATGCTACGTACACGTTCGGCCAGAACACCACTGCCGGCGAGCCTTTACGCCGTATTCCGCCGTTTAACGGGCGTGTGTACGTCCAATACACGCCCTGGCAGCAATTCGAACTACGGGCGGAAAGCATTTTTGCAGCCGATCAGCGCAGGCTGGCACAGGGCGATATCGACGACAACCGCATTGCCGACAATGGAACACCCGGCTGGTATATTCTCAACCTGACTGCAACTTACAGGTATCGGCCATTCCAATTGACGGCCGAAGTGCACAATATTCTGAACGAAGCCTATCGCACCCACGGTTCGGGTGTCGACGGCATCGGAAGAAGCCTGTGGCTGCGCTGTTCCGTTCAATTCTAAACACGGCTTGATTGAAATATGCGCGCCCTGCCGCTGCCCGTATTCATTTTCCGAAATACTAAAATTATCAACAAACATGAAAAATCACTACGACCTGCTCGTCATTGGCGGCGGTGTCCTTGGTACTTTCCATGCCTATCAGGCACTTGAAAAAGGGCTGCATGTAGCCGTGCTGGACCGAAACCGGCAGGCGCGCGGTTCCTCCGTGCAAAATTTCGGGCAGGTAGTACCGTCCGGAATGAACACCAAATGGCAGGAATACGGCCGCAAAAGCCTGGAAATTTACAAATCGATACAGGACCAATTCGACATTTCCGTTCGGCAAAACGGCTCCGTTTATATCGCCTCCAACGAGGAAGAAATGACGCTGCTGGAAGAACTTGCAGTGATCAACCAGGGCCGGGACTACCCTTCTCAAATGCTCACCGCTGCGGAATGCCTGCAACGATACGAAGGATTGCGATCGGATTACTGCGTGGGCGGACTGTTTTTTCCGGAAGAAGTGACGGTGGAACCCCGCATCGCCATACACCGTATCCGACAGTACCTGGAAGAACAAAAAGGGCTGGAATATTTCCCTCAAACACTTGTAACAGGGGTAGAATCACTGGGAATAGGTTGTCAGGTACACAGCAGCGACGGTCGAATTTTCCGTGCGGAGCAAGTACTGATATGCAACGGTTATGATTTCCAGACCCTGTTTCCCGAAATATTTGTGAAAAGCGACCTGCAGGCTGTCAAACTTCAGATGCTGCTGCTGGAATCCCAGCCCACGCAGGTCATTCCGGGTTCTATCCTGACCGGGCTGAGTATTCGGCGCTACGAAAGTTTTAGCGAGTGCCCTTCCTATGCTGAAATCAAGGCCAAAGAAGACCCGGAAAGCCTTGCAAAAAAGTGGAGCGTACACATCCTTTTCAAACAGGCCGCCGACGGCTCGATCATCCTCGGCGATACGCACGAATATGCCGATGCCACCGACGCGGAAACCCTCGGCACTACGATGAATGCGGAAATGAACCAGTACATGCTGGAAGAAGCAGCGAAAATTTTCGACCTGCAAAACTGGAGCGTCCGGGAAACCTGGCTGGGCACGTATTCACAATGCCGGCAGAACGACATTTTCCGCCAAACCATTGAGGACAGAATTCACCTGCTCACCGGCATCGGCGGCAAAGGTATGACCGGCAGTGCCGGATATGCAGCAAAACATATCGACGACATTCTTTAAACCTGATAAATCAAACCAAAAATGATCCGATTAGTCGTATTCGACATGGCGGGAACCACCGTCGACGAACAAAACGTCGTTTATAAAACCGTTCACCAAGCCGTGCAAAATGCCGGATTCGAAGTTGCTCTGGAAACGGTGTTGCTGTATGCCGCAGGCAAGGAAAAATTCCAGGCCATTTGCGATGTATTGAAGCACTTGCAGGATGGACCGGTAGACATGGAACTGGCGCTGAACATTCACCGGGAATTTGAAAACATGCTCGAAGAAGCATATGACCATTTGACGTTGTTGCCCATGCCGGGCGCACAGGAAGTGTTCGACACCTTGCGGCAAAAAGACATCCGCATTGTGCTGAATACGGGTTACAAACGCCCTGTGGCAGAGGGTTTGTTAAAAAAACTGGACTGGAAGGCGGGAGAAACTTTCGATTTGCTTTTGACGGCCGATGATGTACCCAAAAGCCGCCCGCACCCCGACATGATTTTTAAAGCCATGGAACACTTCGGCATCGAAGATGCCCTGGAAGCAGCCAAAATCGGTGATTCTATTGCGGATATCGAAGAAGGCAAAAACGCAGGTTGCAGTCTGGTTGCAGGTATTACCACCGGCGCGCAAACGGAAGCGCAGTTAAAAACGGCGCAGCCTACTCATATTTTTCACCGCCTGACCGATTTGATCCCCACCCTTTAGGCCATGTTCTATTCCACCGCGCTGAAACGGCAGTTGGCCCACCGACATCCGGCCGTTTTTGTGATGATAGCAGGTTTGGCGGCCTTCGTAGCATACGGCTGTGTGTATGCATTCCGAAAACCATTTACCGCTGCGGGTTTTACAGGACTGGAAATATGGGGCGTGCAGTACAAAATCGCGCTGGTTATTGCACAGGTTGCCGGTTATGCCCTGTCCAAGTTCGTGGGCATCCGGCTGATCTCGGCGATGGGTGCACATCAACGGGCAGGCAACTTGCTGGTCATTCTGGCCATAGCGGCCTTGTCGCTGCTGGGTTTTGCATTTTCGTCGCTGAAATGGGGTTTGTTCTGGATGTTCCTGAACGGTATTCCGCTGGGCATGGCCTGGGGCGTGGTGTTCAGTTACCTGGAAGGCCGGCGGGTAACCGAAGCGCTGGCCGCACTGCTTTGTATTAATTTTATCATTTCCTCCGGATTTGTAAAAACGGTGGGAAGGTGGGTGATGCTGGAAAAAGGTGTTTCTGAATTTCAAATGCCCATTACGGTGGGCCTGATGTTTCTGCCGGCCCTCCTGATCTGCATCTGGCTGCTCGAACACCTGCCGCCTCCGGATGCGGCCGACAAGGCGCAACGCAACGAACGCAAAGCCATGTCGGCCGCAGACCGCAAAACGCTTTTTCAAAAATACGCGCCGGGGCTGTTGCTGCTTACCGGTATCTACCTGATACTGACCATCATACGCGACCTCCGCGACAATTTTGCCGTAGAAATATGGACCGAACTGGGTTTTGGCAATCAACCGGCCATCCTCACGAACACAGAATTACCCATTGCGTTGCTGGTGTTGCTCAGTTTAGGCGCCATGACCTTCGTTTCCGGTAATTTCCGGGCGCTCTGGATCAACCATGGGATTGTTATCGGCAGCGCTTTGCTGACAATCGGATCGACGCTGCTGTTTCAGCAAAAAATGCTATCACCCGTTGCGTGGTTTGTGTTGTCGGGAGCGGGGATTTTTTTGTCATACATTCTTTTTAACGGCGTTTTGTTCGATCGGCTGCTGGCGGCTTTTCGCGAACCGGGCAACGCCGGTTTTCTGATCTATGTAGCGGATGCTGTCGGATACCTGGGCAGCGTACTGGTGTTGCTTTGGCGCAATTTCGGCCGCAGCGAACTGAAGTGGGTGGATTTCTTTTGCGACCTCTGCCTGTACGGCAGTATGATGATTATGCTGTTGACTTTATTTTCATTTGCCTACCTCCGGAGGAAACGGTCGGCGCTTTCAAATACTTTATGATACCCGGAAAGTTCATTTCATTGACTGTGTTCAGGGTAATGCCCGGGGGTAAAACCTATTGGGTGTACGTATTAAATGATTTTTCCACAAAAAGAGAAGTGATCGGACGGTTTGGCCCGTTCGGATCGCGATAAACAACCGACTTATGTACAAACATTTCTTACTGGCCTTTTTTGCTTTTTCAGTCTTTTCCATGCAGGCGCAATCCGGCCCTAAAGTGGAAAATTTTATCCTCATTACACTCGATGGAATGCGCTGGCAGGAGGTTTTCGGCGGTGTCGATTCCGTCCTGGTAAACGATAAACGTTTTAACCAGAACGACAGTGCCGCCGTCATGATCAAATACTGGGCAGGCACCCCACAAGACCGACGTCAGAAACTGATGCCCTTTCTGTGGAGCACAGTGGCATCGGAAGGCCGTATTTACGGCAACAGACTGCTGGGAAACAAAGTGGACAATGCCAATCCGTACTGGTTTTCCTACCCGGGCTACAGCGAAATACTCTGCGGGTTTGTTGATACTGCCATCAACACGAATAGTTATCCGCCCAACCCCAACGTGAATGTGCTGGAATTCATCCACAGCCAGAAAGCGTTTAAAGGTTCGGTAGCCGCTTTCGGCGCCTGGGATGCGTTCGACCGGATACTCAATGAGCCCCGCGCCGGATTCCCCGTGGTAAGCGGAAAGGATGTTTGCGGCGGCGAGTACCCTACCCCGCGTGAGCAATTGCTGAATGACATGAAACGGGATGCTTATTCGCCCTTCGGCGATGCCGAACAACTCGACGTATTCACGCATTACGCCGCGCTGGAATACCTCCGGAACAAACACCCCAAAGTGCTTTACATCGCCTACGGCGAAACGGATGAATGGGCGCACCACAGCCATTACAAAGACTACCTGGATGCAGCCCGGCAAACCGATGCATGGATCGGAGAAATCTGGCGATTCATCCAGGCCGATCCGCAATACCGCAACAAAACGGCGCTGCTCATCACAACGGATCACGGCCGGGGGGATCTTGCAAAAGCGGAATGGACCAGTCATGGAGCCAAAATTTCGGACTCCCACGAAATCTGGATCGCCGCCATCGGACCCGGATTAAGCAAGGGCGGAGAAATGAGCAACGCAGTTCAGTTATACCAGCAGCAGGTGGCGGCTACCGTAGCGGAATGGCTGGGGCTCGATTTTAAGGCAAAACACCCGGTGGCATCCGGCTTGTGGGGCACCTTCCGCAAGTAGGAGGCAAACTGCTTAACATTATAATCATGCGCAATCCGCACAGGGTTAACCATTTCTTCAACTAAACTTAAAGCACACCCACAGCGTTCGGCCCCCTGCTGAATCTACCTTTGCGCATCTGAAACACAGGTTCTTTTCAAGCAGAATTCCGCTTTTTTAGTTTTCAATCCAATTTCACTTTCACAAATCTTTTCTATCAATGAAGGCACAATGCTACACCTTCAAGGGCCTGTTTATTGCCCTTGTATGTACTTTTTTAAGTATTGCCGTACATGCGCAGCGCATCAGCGGCACCGTTCTGGATGCGGACACAGACGAACCGCTGATCGGCGCTTCTATTTCCGTAAAAAATGCCGGCCGGGGCACCGTTTCCAATGCCACAGGTTCCTTTAAACTGGATGCCAAAGCAGGCGAACAACTGGTCATTTCCTACGTCGGTTACGAACCGCAGGAGATCGCCCTCGGCGAAGGCCTTACCCTCACCATCAAACTGGCTGCTCAAAACCAGTTGAATGAAGTAGTGGTAACGGCCCTCGGTCTCAGCAAGGCCAAAAAATCGCTGGGATATGCCGTGCAGGAAGTCAGCGGCGCCAGCCTCGACAAAGCCCGCGAAACCAACCTCGTCAGCGCACTCGCCGGTAAAGTTGCCGGTGTGACGGTGGTCGGCAATCCTTCCGGAATCGGTTCTTCCGCCCGCGTGACCATTCGCGGCGAACGCTCGCTGAACCTCAACCGCAACCAGCCGCTGTTCGTGGTAGACGGCGTTCCGATCAGCAACGATTTCCGTGGCTCTTCGGGCAACAATTACCAGGATGTGGACTATGGCAACGGCGCAGGTTTTGTAAATCCCGACGACGTGGAAACCATTACTGTTCTGAAAGGCGCCAGCGCTGCCGCTCTGTACGGCTCCCGCGCCAACAACGGCGTTATTCTCATTACCACCAAATCGGGTAAAAACACAAAAGGTATCGGCGTATCCATCAACTCCACCGTTTCATTCGAGAACGTACTTCGTCTGCCTGATTACCAAAACGTATACGGCCAGGGCCTGGGCGGCGTTTTCGAATTTAAAGATGGCAACGGCGGTGGTTCTGCCGACGGTGTGGATGAAAGTTGGGGGCCGAAAATGGAAGGCCAACTCCTCAATCAATTCGACTCGCCTACTACCAACGGTTTTCGCGGCGGCGATGTGGGTAATCTCAACAATGCCATCGGACCGGTCGATCTGAATGCGCAACTGGCAGCCCGCGGCACGATCAATGCAACGCCTTTTTCGGCACAACCCGATAACATCCGCGATTTTTTTGAAACCGGTGTCACCCAGACGCACAACGTAGCGCTGGCCGGCAGCAATGAAAAAAGCGACTTCCGCCTGTCGTACACCTGGCTGGATCAAACCGGCACGGTGCCGAATACCGACCTGAAACGCAACACCATCGCCTTCGCAGGCGGCTACAACCTGTCGCCCAAACTGAAAGTACGCACGGCGATCAATTACCTGAACAGCGACAGCGACAACCGCCCGAACCTCAGTTACGGCACGGAGAACATCATGTACCTGTTCAATTGCTGGCTGGGTCGCCAGGTGAATACCGCTTCCATGCGCGACTACTGGATGGCCGGCCGCGAAGACCTGAACCAGTTCAATTTCAATTACAATTACCACGACAATCCGTATTTCGGCCTGTATGAAAATACCAATAGCCAGAACATTGACCGTATTTTTGGCAACGTAGCGCTGACGTACGACTTCACTACCGACCTGAGCCTGATGGTGCGCAGCGGCACCGACGTAAGCAACGAATTCAGAACCCGCCGCCGCGCTTATAGCACGCAGCGTTTTCAGCGCGGCTCTTACCGCGAAGAGCGGGTCGGTTTTACGGAAATCAATACCGACTTTTTGTTGAATTACAGGAAAAACCTGACGGAAAAACTCGACCTCAACGTAGGCGTAGGCGGCAATGCCATGCGTCAAACGGGCAAATTTTCCGACGTCATCGCACCGGAACTGGCGGTACCGGGCATTTATACGCTTGGCAATTCCCGGGTGGCTTTGCAGAATCTCACCAGCGTTCCCTCTACGCAGAAGAGAATCAACAGTTTGTATGCAACTGCCCAGTTCGGCTTCGACAATTACCTGTATCTCGATCTGTCGGCCCGCAACGACTGGTCGAGCACCCTGCCTTCCGATTCGCGCAGTTACCTGTACTACGCGGCCAATGTGAGCGCTGTATTGACCGACGCTTTTAAAATCAAAAGCAACGTGTTGTCCTTCGCGAAAGTCCGTTTCGGCGTAGCGCAGGTGGGTAACGACACCGATCCGTATCAGTTGGTAGCCGTTTACAATGCACAAACGGCCGTACAGGGACAACCTTCGTACAGCGAATCAAGCACGCTCGTCAACCCTGCCCTGAAACCGGAAATCAGTACTTCGATCGAAACAGGTGTGGACGTGCGATTCTTCAACAACCGCATCGGCCTCGACCTGACTTATTACAATACGGAAAGCCGCAACCAGTTGCTGCCGCTTGCCCTGAGCAACACGACCGGATACGCCAGCCGTTTCATCAACGCAGGCCTGATCAATAACCAGGGTGTGGAAGCGACGCTGAACATTACGCCGGTAAAAACCCGCAGTTTCACCTGGGACGTGGCGTTCAACTTCTCCGCCAACCGCAGCAAGGTGAAAGAACTGTATACAGACCCGATCAGCGGCCAGGAAGTGACCAACTACGTGATGGCCAGCCGCTATGTGAACGTGGAAGCCCGTGTGGGCGAACAAATGGGCGACATGTACGGCATCGGCTATCAGCGCGTAAGTGCAGATAAAAACAGCCCTTACTACGACCCTACAGGACAATTTGTGGGCCAGATCGTGTACAACCAGGGCAAACCGGTGGCTACACCGAACCTCATCAAACTGGGCAACTACAACCCCGACTGGCTCGGTGGCATTTACAACACCTTCACGTTCAAAGGCGTGAGCCTGGGCGTGTTGTTCGATATCCGCAGCGGCGGCGAAGTGTATTCGCACACGCAGGTGGTCGGTCGGGAAGGCGGTCAGATCGTTGAAACACTCGAAGGCCGTGCCGACGGGTACGACCTGAACGTGGAAGGAAACGGTGTGATCGGCGACGGCGTCGTTCAAACGGCCGACGGCTTTACCCCGAACACGGTGAAACTGAGCGCCCGCGAATGGCACACTTCCTACACGCTGGGGCGTCGCCTCATCGAAGGCGCCATCTACGATGCATCGTTCGTCAAACTGCGCGAAACCCGCATCGGCTATACATTCCCGAACAAAATCTGGGGCAAAACGAACCTCCGCGATTTGAGCGTGAACATTGTAGGCCGGAACCTGGCACTGTGGACAAAAGTGCCGCACATCGACCCGGAAACGTCGTCCACCGCCGGCGGAACGGTAATTCCCGGTGTGGAATCCGTCGCCCTGCCTTCTACCCGCAGCTGGGGTATCAACCTGAACTGCCGTTTCTAAAATTGTTTACCTCTTAAATTTTCATCCATGAAATATACTTTCATAACAGCCCTGATCCTGTGCGGCGCCCTGGCATTTACCGGCTGCACCAAGGATTTTGACGATATCAATAACAATCCCAATGCGCCCACCGCTGTAAATTCCGGTCTGCTGCTGCCGCAAATCCAACGCGACATGATCGGCTCCGTGCTCGGCGAAACCTGGGGTATCGGCAATATCGTGATCCAGCATACGGCTAAAAACCAGTTCGTGAACGAAGACCGCTACCTCTGGGGGGAAATCAACGGCATCTGGAACAGCGTTTACGACAACATGCGCGACGTGAACAACATCCTGATCCAAAGCGACGAGAAAAACGAGATGAACTATAAAGGTATCGCCCTCGTTTTGCGCGCCTGGATGTTTTCACTGGCCACCGATGCGTACGGCGATATTCCTTATTCCGAGGCTATCAAAGCCAAAGAAGGCATCAATTACACGAAATACGATTCGCAGGAAGACGTCTATATCGGTATCCTGAACGACCTGAAGGAAGCGAACACACTTCTGGGCACCACAGGTGAAGTGGTAGCCGGCGACCTGATCTTTGCCGGTGATGTAGCAAAATGGAAAAAACTGGCAAACTCCCTGCGCGTCCGCTACCTGTTGCGCATTTCCAACAAACGCGACGTCGGCGCCGACCTGCGGGAAATCGTAACGAACCCGGCAACTGCTCCTGTTTTCGAAAGCAACGCAGACAATGCGGTGTATACATTCAAAAGCACGTCGCCGGACCAGTTTCCGCTCTACTCTTCCCGGATCGGCTCTTTCAACGAATTTCGCGCTTCCAAAACACTGCTCGATACCCTGGCCGACCTGGGCGACACGCGTATGCCCATTTTCTTCCGCCCGACGCCGGCAACGGAAAGCAGCGCAAGCCCGGTTTACGCCGGTATTCCCAACGGCCTGAACGATGTAGACGCACTTCAATACAACGGAGGCCCGCAGTTCCAGTCGCGTATCGGGTCGCTGTTTTATGAAAACTCCATTTCTACCCAGGGTCTGACTATTGCGAAAGGAGTCGTAATGACCTACGCGGAGTTGCAGTTCCTGCTGGCGGAAGCGGCAGAAAAAGGACTGATCGGCGGAACAGCACAAACGTATTATGAAAGCGGTGTCAACGCTTCTTTCAGTTTCTACGGCCTTGCGCTGCCTGCCAACTATTTCTCGCTGCCGGATGTGGCTTACACGGGCACAAAAGCCGAAAAACTCAACAAAACCGGTTTCCAGAAATGGGTTTCCCTCTATTTCCAGGGCCTGGAAGCCTGGTTCGACTGGCGCCGTACGGGTATTCCCGCTTTGACGCCCGGCCCATCCAACCAGAACGATAATAAAATTCCGGTTCGATTCCGCTACCCCATCATCGAGCAATCGCTCAATGCAAACGGCTACCAGGGCGCCATTCAGCGCCAGGGTGCGGACGACCTCAATACCAAAATGTGGTATTTGAAACAGTAAAAGAACTTCATACAAAGAATGATTTTGATGTGGTGGCAAAACGGCGCAATGCTGTTTTGCCATTATT
>ERZ795056.1323-NODE-1323-length-29092-cov-7.680304_pt1 | contig 29092 bp, 25 predicted proteins | sample MGYA00375140_ERZ795056 | MGnify/ENA primary metagenome ERZ795056 (study PRJEB30185, sample SAMN05720227) | activated sludge metagenome | isolation source: Anaerobic digester | place: USA | collected 2015-03-09 ... | reverse complement strand
ACCGAGGAAACGGCAAGCACCCCAAACCGTTCAATTGTCTTGTACCACAGGTTAAAGAATGATGACGCCCCGGCCATCATCACGCTCAACGCCACGGCAAAAAGCGCCAGTCGGAACGGCGCGGAGTGATGGAACAAAGCCGCGTATAGCGCAATCACAACGCCGGCCAATCCAAGAGAAAATGTGGCCCAGACAAACCCCGTGTCCCGCTGCGCCGCCACAGCCGCCTCATCCATCCGCCCCTGTGCGACGGCCGCTTCGCGACGCATCCCCAACCCTTGCCCCAACGTGGAGAACTCCGAATATGTCCGGAAAAGACGCGCAGTCTGCCAGATCCCCTGAGTGCGCGGCCCCATCCAGCGCGCCACGAAAAACCCCAGCACCATGCCGCAGAGATTTTCAAAAAAGAGACCGGCCGAGAAGGCAACCGAGCTCTGAAGAAACCTTCTTCGCTCAGACTTCATATCGACAAGATCCCGCAGCGACGGGACATTTCAATCACCCCTTGCGCGAGGACATCCGGATCAAACGGGGCCCGCGACCAGTCTCCCGGAACGTGAATGCTGAGGAAAGACGCCAGAAAATCCAAGAGTTGTTCCTCCGTGGCCTCGGCCCGCAAGGCCTCGTCCAACATGCCGGAAAATGAATTCAGATCCTTCACATCCCATGTGACACCCCACCCGCTATACGCAGGGGTTCCAAGCACGACAACCGGCTTCCTCAGCATCACGGCTTGAAATCCGGTTGTGCCAAAGACCGTGATTACCGCCGAGGCCTTGTCGAGGATATCCCAAGTGTTTGTCTCCGGAGGCACGATGCGGACGTTTTTGATCCGGCCGAGTGTTTTCAGAACAGAATAGGGTGTGCCCTCAGCCGGATTGGCGATGTGAGGCTTGACCCAAAGCTCCATGTCCTGAGGAAGGACTCGCGCCATGTAGGAGCACAACGCGGCCTGATCCTCGCACTTCGGATTCACGACCAGCATCTCGGATTCGCCCGGCCAGTGCAGAGGGAAGTAGACAAACTTTCTGGTCCAGTCAGGACGTCTCATCCGTCTTCTCCCCCACGCATAGGCAAAGAAAGTCTTTGTCCTCTGCCAGCCCTTGCGAATCCTGCGAATGTCCGTGAACTTTCCTTCCGCGAGAAAAGAACGCGCCAACCGCCCAAACGTCCGTCGGTTCTGTGAAGCCAGACGCACCGGCTTGGTCGTTCGATACCAATTGACCAAGGACCGGATCTCCTCCTGCTGGGCGGGCGGAAGTTCGGCGAAACGGGTCGTGGGTCGTCCATGCAACCTCATGTACCCGTCCTCAACGAAAAGTACCCGCCCGGGGAAATACATGTAGGTCGATTGCCACAACGACGGAATCCCTCGCTGAGCAGCAACTCGCGCCACCACCTGGCGCAGGATTTCTCCACCCATCCACGTGTGAAGGACGCACCCAATCTCATGCTGCCGGAAGAAGGTATCTACGGTCTCGAAGGCGGCTGCCGCCTCCTCAACCAGCACCGCCAACGGCTTTGGTTCAAGATCGTCCTGCCGATAACTGTATTCACAGTATGCAAGATGGCGGAGGTTTGAGGCGCCATAGCGTTCCGCGACTTCCCGGCTCCAACGCTCGCCTGCGGCCACGCGTTGGGGATAGTCGAGTTGGAAAGATGGAATGTCCAACCGTGGGGGCGGCGCATCGTGACACGTGAGGACGGCGACGGCACACCCTTTCCTGGCAAGACCCTCGGCCACCGCCCATGTGGGGTGTGTTTCCGGCCGTTCGAACTCCACGCCGGGCGCGACAAGAAGGTAATCGATCTTCATCGTGTGCTCTTCTCTCAGGTATGCAGGCGAATGGGAATGCCCGCGTTACGGATATGCGCCCGCGTTTGCATCGGATTCTGGTCCTTGAAGCAGAAGAAGGTTCCTGCGGATACCGCATCGGCCTTTCCGTCGATGAAACCCTCTACAAAGTGACGGGCCAGGCCGCACCCGCCCGATGTGATGACCGGAACGGATACCACATCCGCTACGGCCTTCGTCGTCTCAATATCCAGCCCCGTTGTGGTTCCATCACGATCAATCGACGTCAGAAGAATCTCCCCCGCGCCGCGCGACTCGCCCTCCTTCGCCCAGGTGACAAGATCCAATCCGGTCTCCTGCTTTCCCCCTCGAGTCCACACGGTCCAGCGGCCATCCGGCATTCGCCGGTAGTCGATGCTCAGCACCACGCACTGCGCACCGAACACGCGCGCAGCCTCGTCGATAAGACCCGGCGACTCAACTGCGGCCGTATTGATGCTAACCTTGTCCGCTCCGCTGTTGAGCAGACGGCGGAAGTCCGACAGCGACCGAACACCGCCTCCGACAGTGAAGGGCATGAATATCTCTTCCGCGGCCGTTTTCACGACCTCCGCCATCGTGTCGCGATCACCCACATGTGCATCCAAATCAACAAAGATGAGTTCATCCGCCGCCTGTGCCTGATAGATCTTTGCCTGCGATACCGGGTCGCCTATCTCCATGACCCCGCCGAACTGGATGGTGGTGACCAGCACCATCCGCACGGACTTGCCAAGTCGGCGCTGCCGAAGCTGCAACTTGGGAATGAGACGTTTTTTAAGCATGCGATGTATCAGGGCATCCAGCTAAGGAAGTTTTCGAGTACGCGCAGTCCATAGTCTTGGCTTTTCTCAGGGTGGAATTGCGTGGCAAAGATGTTGTCTCGCCTGACGGCCGCAGTCACCGCCCCGCCATAGTCACACGTGGCATCCACATCCTCAGGATTCGCGCATTTCATGAAGAACGAGTGGACGAAGTAGAAGTCCGTCGGACACTTCAACCCCTTGAACAGAGGACTGCCTTCGCGGAATGAGACATCGTTCCAACCGATCTGCGGCACGCGTAAGGCCGCGTCGGCGGGTGTCATGCGCACCACTTCTGCATCAAACCACCCCAACCCCTCGCAGGGTTGCACTTCGGAACCCCTTTTCGCCATTACCTGCATGCCGAGGCAGATGCCGAGAATGGGTTTCTTCTTCTCGAGCACTTCATGATTCAGCGCATCCCAGAACCCCGTGGTTTTGAGATTGCGCACGCAATCTGGAAAGGCCCCCACGCCAGGCAGAATGATCCGTTCCGCGTCGGCCAAGTCCTGCGGCGCGGTGCAGATCCGCGCATCAGCACCCACCATCTGCAGGCCGTTAAAGACCGACAGCAGGTTGCCCATTCCGTAATCGATCACGGCAATCATGCGCGGTTCCGCTGGCTGCGCCTCCACCGTTCCAATTGTTTGACCGCCTCTTCCCGAGGCAAGGCACCATCCTTGATCCACTGGTCAAAGTCGTGCGTCTTCTTCCCTGTCTTCATCTGGGAGGAATCGAAATGCCACGGCGACACGGTGTGCCCCAAAGCCACTTCCATGAACTCTTCCTCCGTCAGCCCCACGAACTTTAAGAAGAGGTCCAAGCTGGGCGGCCGATGGCCTTCATGTTGCTCCACGATCTTCATCGCTTCGTCGCGACCCATGCGTTTGTTGCGAATGTCCAGCGAGACAAGGTGCGAGGGCCTGGTATAGCCGCGCTTGATGTACTTGATCCAGTCGCGCACGCCCTGCATGTAACACTCGATCTTCTCGTAGGAGTATCCCTGGGGCACGTTCTCCACTTCATCCCCCTTCCAACCGAGTTCCCGCTGGATGATCTCCGACTGTCGCTTCACGTCCCATGGCACGTACGAACCCAGGCACACGGAGCGATAGTTAATCCGTCGCAGTTCCTTCAACGGGGGATACGTATACGGCTTGAAATCACGCTCATCCACTTGGCCTTCGAGCCTCACAAACATGTCCTGCGCTGTAATGCCGAGATTCACGAACCGGTTGAATCTTTTCTCGTCCACTTCCTCCGGCTGATCGTAGCTGTAATAGGATGTGTATTCCGCCGAGGGCTCGCCCCAAAAAATCAGCGGCACGTTGTAGCGAATGGCCACCCACATCGGGTAGGAAAAGATGCCCGAGTGGCAATGCCAGCAGAAGTCGCCCTTCTCCAAGAAGGCCTGCAGCATCAGCTTCTGTACGACCTTCCAGTTGGGCGTGAAGGAATGGAAGTCACACCCCAACGCCCGCATCACCCGAACCGTGTTTTCGTTGAGATTCGGACGCAGGAATCCGTGATCAAACCGGACCACGAGCGGTTTCAGCTTGTATTCCCGGACGAGGTAGTACACCGCCCATGTGCTGTCCTTGCCGCCGCTGTAGGGGATGATGCAGTCGTAATCGAACTTGCCCCGATAGGATTCGATCAGCGCGTCCAACTCCTTCTTCTTGGCCGCCCAATCGATCTTCTCCTGCTTGAATTCATGCTGGCGACAGATGTTACACACGCCTTGTTCATCAAACACAATGGTTTCATGAGTTTCCGGCAATACACACTTGGCGCATCTCTTCATGACACTCTCCTCTTCTCAGTTGCTAATGCCCGGATAGCGGGCGTCAAATTCATGCGACAGTACGGACATCCATACCACATCAATGAACCCGTGCTCACGCAACGTGGACTCGCGCAGCCGGCCTTCTTCCACAAACCCAATCTTCTTGTAGCACTTGATGCCCGGCAGATTGTCCTGCGTGACCCCAAGGTCCACGCGGTGCAACTTCATCGTGTGAAAAGCATGGCGTAGCGTCAGTACAATGGCCTCGCCGCCGATGCCCTTTCCGCGCGCCTCGGCCGCCCCAATCATAATGCCCAATGTGGCATGCCGATGGGTCCAGTCGATCCGGTCCAGCTTGATGTTGCCCACATGGACGTCGCCGTCATTCATAACAATGGCGAGGAAGAGCGCGTCGAGCCGATTCTCGTACTTGCCGATATATTCCCGTATCGAGTCGATCGTTTCCACGCGGCGGCCGGATTCCAAATACCTGGTTGTTTCCGGATCGTTGAGCCAGTCCACATACGTGGCGGTGGCGTCGGCTCCGGTCAGCGGCCGAAGATGAACCCGTTCGCCGCGGAGCGGAAAATCTGCCGGGTTTGGAACATGATTCATACCATTGATCTCCGCGAAGTCACCAGGCCGTCATGCCGCCATCCACCACCATGTTCTGACCCGTGGTATAGCTCGCGGCGTCAGAGGCAAAATACATCACCGCTCCCAGCATTTCTTTGAGCTCGGCCATGCGCCCCATCGGGCAGCGGGCTCCATAGTTCTTCTGAAAATCATCCCCTTGCGGCGTAAAGGGATTCCGAATCCCTCCCGGCGATACACAGTTCACGCGAATGCCGTGCTTTGCCAGATGCGTCGCGAAGTACCGGGTCATTTGGATAACGCCCGCCTTCGTGGCGCCGTACACTTCCGAGTTACGGCGAGTGCAGTCTGTATAGATTCGCTCGTCGGGACTGATCACGCCGTAGATGGATCCGATGTTCACAATGGCACCACCGCGCCCGCCCTCTTTGGCCACCTTCACAAATTGGCGGATACAATGGAACGTGCCCTTTAGATTCACATCCATCACCCAATCGAAGGACGCTTCAGGTCGGTCTTCAAACGGCTCAAAACAACTTACGCCGGCGTTGTTGATCAAGATGTCCACGCGGCCCGCCCTGCGAAAGGCTGCCTCAATGTCAGCCTCCTTTCGGATATCACAAACGCCAACTTCCGTATGGGGAAGCGCCGGAGCGTCTCCGACCTTCATATCCAACGCCACCACGTAACTGCCGGCGGCGACGAATCCTTCCACCAACGCACGCCCCAGTTGACCGCTGGCACCCGTGATCACCACGCGTTTCCCCGCCAAGCCGAACAATGAATCCATGTAGGCTGTCATAGGTTTCCTCCGCTCTCCGAAATACGCACGCGCAACGCCGCAAGCCCTTCCACGAGACGATCTGTATTCTTGTAGTATTCGACCGTCAGATATCGAGCGCCGTGCAAGACGCCCAACCGGATGGCCTCCGCCGTCAACACTTCGCCGGGCCATTCATGCTCATCGAACGCCATCCCCTGCTCCGGGATGACCGGACCACACAGATGAACCTGTGCCAACCGTCCAAGTGGCAAGCCCGCCAGATAATCCTCGCTCCGCTCGCCCCGGTTGTGCGCGCTGATGTACGCATGGGCAATATCCAACAGAAACAGACAGCCCGATGTCCCGACGGCTTCGGTCACAAACGCCGGATCGGTAACATCCTCATATGCCGGCGTCGGGTAGTAATTGTTATTTTCCAGCCCAACCTCCACGCCGGGCTGCAGCGCAGTCTTAAGCCATCGCACATTGTCACAAATTGTCTCCAGCATCTCCGCCCGGTCCAGCCTTCGTCCGCCCGGCTGAAAACATCGCCCCTTAAGAACGGGGGCCTCATAACAGGACGGTATCTGAAAGGTAACCAGCTTGAGCTCCTTCTTCAGCGAGAACGCATGCCTCAATTCATCATGTGTTTTGCCGTCCCATCGCAGCTGCAGACCAAGATCGTAATGAATCAGCTCCTGACGCGGCCACGCGCTTTCGATGCACCACTCGCGGCACTCCAGGCAATCACTCGCAGCCGCGATTCTCGCGCCCGCAGCCTCGTCCCGGAAAAGATGCGATATCGGCGTGGCTAAGCGCATGCCAGTACATCCTTGACCGCCACAATCACATCCTCGACGTCCTGCTCCGACAGCTTGGCGGAGATGGGCAGGCTGACGGTTTGATGACCGATTTGCGTCGCCGCTGGCGCAGTCTTCTCCGACCAGCCCAGAGTCTCCTGGTAATAGGGGTGATCCGTCAGGCTGAGATAGTGGACACCCACACCGATCTTGCGTCGCGTCAGCTCATCGATGAACCGATCGCGTGACAAGCCCGCGCGCTTCTCATCCACCAAGATCGTGTACAAATGGTGAGCGTGCTTCGTCCCAGGTTCTGGCTCCGCCGGCAGACCTAACGGTAGTTCACGGAAGGCCTCCTGATAACGATTCCATATCCTTTGCCGCTGTTTCCACCACGCCTCGACCCTTTTCAGTTGGTGCAGCCCGAGCGCTGCCTGCATGTCCGTCATGTTGTCCTTGAATCCACATTCGACAACCCGATAGTGCTTGAAGCCCTCGTCGCTGAAGCGCTTCCACGCGTCCTTGGTCATACCGTGAAGCCCCAATATCTTGATCCGCTCAATTTTCGAGGCATCGCGGGTAAGGATCATGCCGCCTTCACCCGTTACCACGTTCTTCGTGACGTAGAAACTGAAGCAGCCAAAATCGCCCATCGTTCCGGCTTTCCGGCCGTGGTACTCCGTTTCAATCGCGTGAGCGCAATCTTCGACCACGCGCAGATGATGCTCCTGCGCGAGCGCAACCAACGCGTCCATGGCGCACGCGCGCCCGGCAAAGTGAACCGGAATCATCGCCCGCGTCTTCTTGGTGATCTTTCGTCGCGCGTCTTCCGGATCCATATTCATGCTGGCCGGGTCCACATCCACAGCAACCGGACGAGCCCCGGCATGAATCACCGCATTTGCCGTCGCGCAGAAGGTCATCGCAGGCACCAACACCTCGGCGCCCGGCCCGAGTTTGCACGCCAGCATGCTGAGATGAAGAGCAGCCGTGCAGGACGACACGGCTGCCGCATAAGGCATCTGCTTGTACGCGGCAAACGCCTCCTCAAAAGCCGCCACCCGCGGTCCGGTTCCAATCCAACCGGATTGCAGCACCCGGACCACCTCGTCGATTTCCTCCTGCTCGATGCGCGGCGCACCGAAAATCAGGAAACTGTCACGTTGCGGAATCATCATTTATCCCCCGGCAAAGCATCACGTCAGACGCTTGAAACCACTCTGCGCCACCGGCCCTTTCAAGGCGCCCGCCAACTGCCCGGCCTTCTCCAGCTGCACAATCTCGCCAAATACTTTCCGTACGGCGACCAGGTATTCCTGCACGTGTTTCTCTGTATGGGCATAAGTGGCATAGAACCGGCCGGACGCCAGAAAGCCTTCCTCCAGCATGCGCTGAACAAAGAAGGTTATCTTCTCCATCGCCATAGGGCCTTCAAAATGGAAATGGCTCAGCGGGTAGATACCCGACACATGAATGGCCGTGCTCGCCTCGGCCGCAGCCTTTTTCCACCCCTCCTGCACCAACCGCCCCATCTTCTGAAGATGGTCCGCTACGTTGCAGGCGCGATGCTTCTGGATGGTGGCCAAGGCCGCCACCGGGCCAATGCGATCCGTCCAGTAGGTACTGCTGATGAAAGAGTCTTCCGCCGCCGACAGCACATCGCCACGGCCGATGATTGCCGCCATGGGGAACCCGTTGCTGATGGCCTTGGCAAAAACGGCCACGTCGGGCTCCACACCAAAGCGAAGATGCGCGCCGCCCGTGGTCAATCGAAAGCCTGCCGTGATTTCGTCAAACACCAACAGGCAGCCATGTTCCTTCGCCAGCGTCTTGACGCCCTCCAGATAACCCGGGGCCGGCTCACTGTCACGCAACGGCTCCATCACGATGGCTGCGACTTCGCCCCTATTCTTGCGGAGAATGCCTTCGAGCTCCTGCAGATTGTTGTAGGAGAACGGAATCGCTGTCCCCGTCAATCCTCGCGGCACACCCAGCGGCGACAGGCCCGGAAGCAAATGACCATCCAAATGCGCCTCATCTGCCAGATTCGCCGCAAGATACCAGTCGTGCCAACCGTGGTAGCCGCAGAAGGCAATCTTGTCCTTGCGCTGGTGCGCCCTGACGATGCGAACGGCGATCGCCATGGCCTCGCCGCCAGAGCGACCATAACGGACCTTCTCCGCCCATGGATGCAACTCGCAGAGAAGTTCCGCCAACTCCACTTCCTCGGGGGGATTGAAAGAACACATCGTGCCGGTATCCAGCGCACCCTTCACCGCGCGATCAACGTCCGGATCGCAGAAACCCAAGACGCACGCACCGATCCCGGAGATGCTCATGTCCACGAAACGATTGCCGTCCATGTCCCATGTTTCGGCGCCTCGCGCCTTCGAGAAATAGCCCGGCCATACACCCGGCGCAAACATGTCGGGCTTCTTGGAGAGCAACTGGGAAATACCCGGGATTCTCTTCCGGGCGCGCTCGTAGTACTCAAGGCTCTTGACGCTTTTCTTCATGACGCAAATCCCGCTTTCTTGTCCTTCTCGAAGGCCGACTGCCAGCCTGCATTTCGCACCTTGCCCTTGTTGATCTCCATCAACGCGGGCTTCTCTTTCAGCAATGCGATGACCTCCGTCATGGACCCGGCCTGCTTCTTCTTCTCCAACTCCGCCAGTACCGCCGCAACGAAATCCAGATCATCCGGGTAATCCACCGTCAATCTGTAGTCCGTCAGTTTCTCTTTCCAATCGACGCGGCTGGTTTTGAATAATCCCGGCGTCTGCCAAAGATAGAAGGTAACGTGTTCGCGTTCGGATGGCTTCCTCGCTTCCCGCCACGCCCGCTCCAATGCGGCAAAGGAGAACACTTCGACATCTGTCCCATCCGGGAACGTGCTGTCGTCCGGCGGCACGGTATTGGCACAATAGTCCACTCCGCGCTCCAGAAACTGCTCGATGACCAAATCCACGATTGCCGGATCAATCAGCGGGCAGTCGCCCGTCACCCGAACAACAACGTCTAGCCCGGCCGCCCGAGCCGCTTGGTAGTAACGGTCCAACACATCGTTAAGTGACCCTCGATAGCAGGCAAGGCCCCGCGCGCGGCAGAACGACTCGATCGCATCATCCGATGCATCCACGCTGGTCGCCACGGCAAGCACGTCCAGCCGCTTGGATTTCCGCAGCCGGTCCAGTTCCACTTCCAACATCGGCCGACCCAGCAGAGGTTTGAGCACCTTGCCGGGAAGCCGCGATGAACTCATTCTGGCCTGCAATATGGCGCCGATGCGCATGACGAACCCTTTCTATATGAACCACTTGTGATACCAGAGTTCCGTGGTCTTGGTCACAAATCCACAACGTTGGTACACTCGCTGGGCCCGATAATTGCGGCCCTGCGTAACCACCTCGACCATCTCAAGTCCATCCGCGTGCAGTCGGGCCAGCACGGCATTCAGAAGAGAAGCAGCAATGCCGCCGCCCTGTGCTTCCGGACTGACACCGAAGAGGCCAATGTGTGCTGTCTTGGGCCGACCCTTCCGGATCGTGCAAAACGCCAACGGAGTCTTTCCATCGCGAACCAGCAGGAAGCAATAGTCGTCGAATTTTCCCAGCACGGCCTTCTCAATCCAGCTCTCGTAGAATTCCCTCACCTTGCTACGATCAAAGTGCGGATCAAAGAAGTAGCGGCTGTCCAAGTAGAGCTCTGACGCCATCTGCTTCAGTGCGGGGATATGCGCAGCCTCTGCACGAATGATGCTCGTGCCCTCGGGGAGAATGGAGTTCGGAGCTTTTCGTAAGGCGTGCTCGAGCGTCAAACGAATATCGACAAACGAGTACCCCGCCTGCTCTGCCGTCTGCACACTCACCCAGTCGTGGCAATTGCAGAGGTATTCCAGCAAGACCACCCTGTGCGCCGACGTGAAGCTCTTGACCAGATGCTGAATGGATGGCGTCAGACGACGGCAGGCCAGAAAGCCGACAGGATAACCGAAGAAATCGGAATCCCACGGCATGATTGAAAAGAGACTCAGGATCTCCGGGATGTCCACCTCGGCAGAGTTGGTCTCGATCTCCTCCTTCAACAATTCCGCCGGCATCTTCATCAAGGCGGCAATGTCTTCAACGCGAATGTTCTTCAGAAGCCCGGGCAGCAGGTACCGAGGCCCCGACAAACGAGCGGGATGCGATGGCCTCGTCGGATCGATACAGATGTCCGCCAGCGGTTCCAGCACCTCGCTCTGCCCGATAAGGACCAGCACTACGCCCAACCCCTTAAGAACCAAGGCAACGGGCTCGGGCAACCGCGGATCAAACACCACGATATCGACAGCCGCGCGTCGCACCTCTCCGGCAAGTTCGTCCGCCCCTCGACCCGCCAGCCTGACGGTCTCCGGCAGCAGAGTCGCTATGTGTTCCAGCGTGCGAAAGACAACCGCCTCCGCCACGGAACACGCCGCTCCTGGATTCTCGTAGATCAAGCCCTTACGGAGCATCGGAAGGTCTCCTGTATTGCAGGATGGGTTCCTCGGTCTTGATGGGGCCCCGCACAGGCTTACCCATCATCTCCTCCGCCCGCCGGATGCCCAGCACGAGCCTGGCCAATCCTTCAGGGTCGGCACTCATCGCATGATCCGGCCCTTCCTGGGTGCAGGAGAGTGTAAAGTGTTTCTCGATGGCACAAGCTCCCGCGTAAACGGCCGCCACGGCCGCCTCCGGCCCAATCGTGTGATCGGAGAATCCCACCGGACAACCATACTGCGACTCGAGCGCCCGAATGGTGGCCAGATTCAGATCTTTGTGGTTACTCACCGGATAGGCAGACACGCAATGGAGCAGGATCACCGGCACGCCATATCTCTTGAATATCTCCAGCGCCTTTTCCACTTCGGCGGCCGTCGCCATGCCTCGAGACATGATCACCGGCTTTCTGCTCTGCGCAATGGCCCTCAGCAGCTTGAGATTCACAATGTCGAATGACGCCACCTTGTGACACGCCACCCCGGTCTTGTTAAGAAACTCAACGGCTTGCTCGTCAAATGGCGTGGAGAAGACCTCCACGCCCAATTCGCGGCCGAGGTCGATGAGTTGCGCCTGTTGGTCATAGGAAAGCTCGCACTTCTTCAGGATGCCAAAAATCGGGGAGTCTTTGGGCACACGACGTTCCGTCGTATACGTCTGAAGCTTCACAGCGGAAGCGCCAGCCTTGTGCGCCTGCCGTACAAGCTCGCGCGCCGTTTCGAAGTCACCGTTGTGATTGATCCCGACCTCGGCAATGATCATCGTCGGATATCCCGCGCCGACCACCATGTTGGCTATCTTGACCTCGCTCATGTTCATCTCCCCTGCTGGTTGTTGAATTCTTGATCCTAAGCCTGTTTCCATTCGCAGTGCCCCGCCCATCCGCGCGGAGGTATGGCGCGTACACCAAATCGTCGCGGCACGTCACACAGCGGCACGGCATCCCCATTGACGCTGCATGCAATGTCCGCCGAACTGAACCGGGTGATCGGCAGAGGCATGGCATCAAACGTCCGCGCCACAACGGGCACTCGTTCTGGATCGAGCCCCAACAGCAACGCCGCCACCCAGTCCGCCGCGGCAGGATTCAGCGCCGCGACGACCGCGCCTAACGGGCACGGATCCGGACGCAGCGGCCCATCCCCTTGCCCGGCCACGATGCCATCGGTAATAGACAACTCTACTCGCTGCGGCGTATCTGTCATTCGTCCCTGCGCATCGGCGTAGAGCAGAACCCGGTTGAGATCCAGCACCATACGCCACACGGTGTCGTTGCCATACCAACTGCCTTCCACGTCGCCGATTCCGCCCGTCTTGATGTCCATGACCAACAACGCGTAGGTCAGCGCGGTGCAGGCTTGGTAAAACCGTCCCCACGAAATATGCTTGTTGGCCAAGTCGAGAACTTCCTCCGCCAGCGTCTTGAAAATCGAACTCCGGGCGTAGTTATCACCACCCCACAATGCACTCCCCTTCCGATGGTGCGGCAGGTAGTCCTTATTTCCGTTGATCCCCACCAGGTTCTTGAGCGCGCATGTGAGCCCGGCTTTCTTGTGCGTCTTGAGCTTGGGCAGATTGATGACCAAGTCTGACTCGAGCACTTCCCTGGCAATGAGATACTGATGGCGCCCTGGCATGTGATGATCACGCATGCGGCGCGGATCATACATTGTGACGCGGAACTTCTCGGCATCTTGCGAGATCGGCTCCAGAAGGCTTTGATTCCCGAGATCAACTGTTGTGTAGTCGCCCAGCAGCCTCAAGCCCTCCTCCATTGTCCACCGAAACTTCCCCGAGTGCCGGGCTCGTGTCCGCCTGAAATCCACCACCCGCGCGCTCAAGCCACGAGATAACATGAAGTCCACAACCTCGCGCGAGCCCTTGTCCAGCAGCACATCCAGATCACACCCCTGCACGGGGGCGTCGCCAATAATCACCTGTCCCGGACGCGCAAGATACACATAGTCAAGTACCGCGCGGAGTACGGGCGCCTGCGTAAACAAACAGTCCGTTCCGCCCTTCCTGTCGTTGGCATGCAGCACCCAGTTGGGCTTCACGAGAATCGTCCCGCCGGGCTTCACCAACGACCCAATCGGATTCCAGGAGCGCGTGCCGTAATGCTCCGAATCCAACCCAAGATCGGCCAAGGCCTGCCGCACCAAGGCATATGCGGGATTGCCGCCAGGCGTTGTGACAAGGAACGGACTTTCGGGATAGTCCTCGGCCGGATGATAGGGCGTCTGCTCACGTGGCGCATACCCATCGAGGCCGCGCTGGATTGCAACGGCGACGCGGCCCTGATCCCTGCAATCGATCAACGGAGTCGTGCTCATTTCTTGATCATCAATCGAAGGATCCAGTTATCCCACACCCAGCGCGCCCGGTCACGGAAAGCCGTGACCTTGCGTAGTCGACGAATGACAAACTCATCCTCTTCGTCGCGCTTTGCGCCGTTTTTCCGCCCTGCCTCAATCGTCACCCGCGCGCTTTCCAGCAATGCATCGGAATGCTCCATCTCCCGACCAACCATGTCCAGCAACGCGCGCCGGACGATCTTGCCGAATTCCTCCGTGGCCTCGTAGTAATCCTTCCGGTCACCCCGTACCCATACCTTGCGCAGAGCGCCCCACTGCTCAAGCTGTCGCACCGTCATGCTCGCCCCCCCTTTGCTGATCCCCAAGTCCCGGACGAGATCCTCAAGAGCCTGCGGTGTACGACTGAAGTAGATGTGTGCATAGACCTGCCCCAAGGTTCGCCCCGCGCCGAACGATTGCGTAGCTCTCCCCGCAGCCTCGACAAATTTATCACGAATATCGCGAACTTCCCTGTTCATGGCAGAACCTCGCCTCCGGCAACGCCCCCACGGCAGACTTCGTCCCTGTCACTTCCCGACACAACGAGCGGTCGGACAGAACGCCTGAAGGATATATACACAAAGCGCTCAATATGTTCAATCTGTTTTGAACACACTAAACGCGGCCAGACAGGGGAGGGCTGGGAATACACAAACGGCCTAGTAATAAACCTGATTCGTCGGATTGGGCGTCGTGGTCGTGTAGTTGGATGAAACGAGAAAATCGGCGTGACCGTCCAGAAATCCCATTACGCTGGCCTTCTGCGAACTGTGCCACTGGGTCCTCGGATCCGTGGCCGTCATGTTCTCAAGCAGCGTGGGCTCGTGCAGGATGACCTTCTTGGAGGGAAAGTCAAATGCTGTAATCTTGCGATTTGTAACAGACAAGATGCCCGCATTGACTGCGAAGGGATAGACGTAACTCGATCCCAACTCATCGTACGCGACACCAACGCCAGTACCATTCAGCTCCACACCGCGATCGGACGGACACGAAAAGACTTCAGCATCTTTCAGATAGTTATACAGAGGGCGCTGGTCAGCCGGGGTGTCACCCCCGTACAGAGCCTGCAATCCACTCTTGCCACCCAAATTGAACCACTGCAAAGGCGTCCCGGTCAACGTCGCGCCCGGGAGCTTCATCTTGTTGTCCGTTGCGTACATCAGGATGCCTGCCACAATCTGTTTTACGTTGGCCACGCAACGGATTTGGCGGCCGCGTTCGCGGGCTTTGGCAACAGCGGGCAACAGGAGCCCCGCCAAGATCGCGATGATCGCGATCACCACAAGCAACTCAACGAGCGTAAAGGATGCACGACGTCTGGCTGGTGTGAAGGTTTTCATTCTGCTGCCCCTATTTGGAAGTACTATACGCGTTTGTGCCCCACAATGATAGCCCCCTACGGGCTCGTGGTTGCGTTGGTTGCACTCCCCATCTTGTCCTGCAAATACCGGATGTTGATGTCGATCGTCGGGCTGATCCATCTCTTGGCGGCAGCCTCGTGGAAAACCTGCAACGCTTCGTCGTAACGCCCCATCCGACGAAGTTGCAGCCCCAAATGCGTCGCATAGAATTGGTGCTGCCGCTCAACTTCAACCGTCCGGCGCAGACATTCCAGCGCTTTATCCTGCTCTCCCAAGGCGTTCCACGCCTTGCTGAGGCCAAACACGGCCTCCATGTCCTGCGGGTTGAGGCGGATGGCCTCCTGATAGAACCCCACTGCCTCCTCCGACCTCTGACGGCGCTCTTCGGGAATAAGCGACCAGAATCCTTGTGACTGCCGCACATGCCCCATGCCGATATACGGACGCCAGTTGCCGCGGTAAAAGGCGACCGATCTCTCATAGTCGCGCATCGCGCTGTCCATCTGGAAGCGCTCACGCTTTTGATCGCCAAGATAGTGAAATCCATACGACAAGAATATCCGTACCGTCGTCAGTGCAAGCCACGCACACAACAACGCTGCTCCACCCCACACCATGTAATGGAACGGCGGATTCACTTTCCGCGACTTGAAGTCCCCCGCCGCATACATCATCGCGGCCGTCGTTCCGGCCACCAGCATCAGCAGGTGATTGTTGGAGAAAATGTGGAGATTGAAGTCAAAACACGCGTGCGCCAGTTGCGCCGCCACCGCCCCCAACAGCCCGGCCGCCAGGAAGGCATCCCGGTCACGCGACGCTTTCCACACCATCCGTAAGAATATGAGACAGGCTCCAACAACAAACACGACAAAGAGCGCCAGGCCCACCAGCCCATAGTCCGACGCCATGTGCAGGTATTCGTTATGTGCGTAGTTGAAGAGGAACTGCGCCGTCTGACTCTTAAACTGCGGGTAGATCCAAATGTAACTCCCGCCGCCATGTCCCAACCACGGGGCCGCCTTGATCATCGGGATCGTATCTTTCCACAACGCCAGCCGTGCCTGCACGGCAGGATCCGGCGAAGAGAGCAACGCCCCGTGAAGCCGTTCACGCGCAACCGGCGAGAATGTCCAAACACCGATGCCGACCCCACCCGTCAGTGCAGGGATGGCGATGAGGAGCACAAAGAAGAGCCGCCGACTCTTGCGAAGCGCCATTAACAATGCGGTGACCGAAAGCCCCACCACCGTTCCAATCCAACCGCTGCGTGATTGCGTGAGAAACATCACCGGCAGCAACAGTGTCAGGGCGTAGCCTGCCAGCAGCCGCAACGGGACATCCGCCGCAACAATGAAAATCAGCGCGAGGCATAACGGCATCACCGTTTCCAGCAGCGCAGCGAAATGGTTTGGGCAAATGTACGTGCCGCTCGCGCGCATCTCGTAGACTTCCGGGCGCTCCACGTTCAACACCATCCGCGACCCATGCGCGTGCTGGATGATGGCGTACCAGGCAATGAACGTCACAGCGAGAATCGGGACCGCCAGGATGATCCGCCACCGGCGATGGTGCGAGGCAAGTTCCGCCCACACCCAGTAGGCCGCCAGGTAGCTCGCCATTTTGACGAGTTCAATCACGGCATCAAAAGGGGAAGCCGCGCGAGGAATCATGATCAGTCCGTACGCCAGAAACAGCATCCAGAGATACGCCCCGGGCGGAGGCTGGATCTGGCGGAGGTCCTTCGCCATCAGCGGCCGGGCGAAGAACAGAACCGAGGCAAGAAACACGAGAAGCATGAGCGGGCAGATGGACCACAGGCGAACGGCACCAAAAAGAAATGGGCCCACCACCGAGGCGCCCATCAAGAGGATAATCGCAACCCAGTCATAAACAGATCGACGGACAGAGATGGGCACAGCGTGGCGTCGGCGGCGACGTTCACTGCCCCGAGCTTGGCCAGGGCTGGCGGCGGGGTCCTGCAACTAGAACATGCTCCTGCGAACAATGATCTGATCACCCGACTCAACGGCACGGTCCTTCTCGGGCCGCTTCTCAAGCTCGCGGGCGTCCAGTTCAATGACCTCGGACCGACGAAGGATCTCCACCCTCCCCTTGTTCGCAAATTCCGTGTAGCCACCCGCGCCCGCAATGGCCTGAAGGACGGTGACGCCGGACCCGAGAGCAAAACGACCCGGAGAGCGCACCTCGCCATACACGAAATAGCTTCGGCCGGCCACAACCACATTCACCGTGACATACTTGTATATCTGCTGATCAAGGTAGGCCTTGCGGATCGCCTGCTCCAACTCGCTGCTCGTGCGCCCCGCCGCCTGCACCATATTGATGAAGGGCAGCGTGACGGTCCCGTTTTCATCAATTTGGTCTTCGATCTGCTGGTCCCCGCCCGGGATACCACGCAGGTTCATGATGATCGGATCGCCGGGCTTAAGCCGGTAAACCACCACGTCAGCCGCCATGTCCGGTATTGCCGCCGATACGGGACCCTGAACTGTCTTTGCCACGGGCGCCATCGCAGGCCGGGCAGCCGGCGCCGTCGCGGCAGCGTTGGTCACCGCTACGGGGATCGGTCGTGTCGGCATCGGCGCCGGACGCCGAGGCGGATACGACACCATGCCGCGGGGTCCTCTGCGCGAGGCACAGCCCGTGCACAGCGTTGCCACCAGCATCACCGCCATCGCCGCCTGAAGGAATCTCTTCAACATGTCCTGCCCCTGATCTTAAAGCGTGTCTTTCTTCTGATCGCCCGCCGCGGCCGCTTCATCCCCGCGCTTGGCATCGTCCGGCTGGTAGTAGTGCGAGTAGTAGGAATGATAGTAGTAATAGTAATCATCCCTCAAGATGTTGATGTTGTTGAGCACAACACCCAGCAAATTACCGCCGACGTTTTCGATCATGCGCCGCGCGCGCGACGAGATGATGCGCGGATACTTGCGATACTGTACAACCAGCAACACCCCATCTACTTCGCTCGCCAGAATCGACGCATCCGTCACGCCCATAATCGGTGGCGAATCGAAGAACACGTAGTCGTATCGCGCCTTCAGGTTCTTCACCAATTCGCGCATCCGCTGCGAGTCCAACAATCCGAGTGAAGCACGCGGCAGACGCCCGCTCGGAAGGAAATGGAGGTTGGGAACACTGGTCGGCTTGATCACTTCCTCGATCGGCACATCCCGCATCAAGACGTTGGTCAACCCAAACCGATTCGACATGTTCAGAATCGTATGCTGGATCGGACGACGAAGGTCCGAATCAACCACAAGAACCTTGTCACCCAACTGGGCACAAACATAAGCCAGGTTGAACAGCGTGGTGGACTTGCCCTCGCCCACACCACCGCTGACTACGGCAAAAGCACCACCCGTTGCGCCCTTGTTCGCAAACTGCATGTTCGTCTTGAGTACGCGATATGCCTCGGCATGCGGACTCTCCGGCCCCTCTTCCACGAGCGGGCGCACCTTCTGGGGAATTACGCCGAGGACCGGCAACCCAAGATAGCTTTCCACGTCATCCACGGTCTTCACCGACGTGTCGAGATACTCGATGAAATAGGCCAAACCGATCCCTGCGGCCAACCCCAGGAACACGCTGATCAAGATGTTCAGGATAAGATTTGGGCTGACAGGCCGCTGTGGCGGTTCCGCCGTATCCACCACTTCAACCGGCGTCCGCGGCACTTCCACCTCGATGCCCTGCTGCGCCACACGCGCGCGCAACGCGTTCAATATCTGCCGCTGGGCTTCTACCTCGCGATCCGCCTTTTCAAATGGCAGGAATTTCTCACTCTCAGCATCAATGTCGGACTTCTTGGCCGTCTCAAGTTCCGTCTCAAGGGCGTTGAACTTCGCCAAGGAGACTTCATAATCCGCCTTCAACCCCTTTTTCAGTCCGGCCAACGCCTCGGTGAGCTTCCTCTTCAACTCGTTCACGCCCGCCTGAATTCTCTTCACCTCGGGATGGTTCAGACCGTAGGTCTCCAACATAACCCTGAGGGTCACCTCCGAGTCCACCAACTGCGCGCGTACGGACGCCAAGGCCTGATCGTTCACAATATAGGACGATGCATTCATCAACTCGTCACCGTTTAAGGCGTCAAGTTGGTCCAGCCGCGCCTTCCTCACAATCATATCCACGCGCGCAGAAATACGATCGGCTTCGAGCTGCTGCAGGCGCATCTTATCCGCCCGCACACCCGTCGTAATCATCGAGACGCCGAGGTCCTTGCGGATGCGCTCAAGTTCGTCTTCCGCGCGGGTAACCTTCTCTTCCTGCTTCTGCACTTCGTTCTCAAGCACCTCAATGGCACGCTTGGTCTCGCGCCGTTTCATCGAAAGCCGGTGATCGCGGTACACGGCTGCAATCTCGTTGGCAATGCGGGCTGCCTCTTCCGGACTTTCACGATAGACAATGATGGCAATAATGCTCGTGTCGCGGTACTGCTGCACCTTCACGCTGCTGCGAAGAGTGATGTAGGCGTCTTCCCTGCCGATCGGGCTGCCATCCTCGTTGTTCTTCTCGCCCCATACCTGCTGAAGGTTCAGATTATTGATCACCTGGTACAGAATCTGGCGGGACTGGATGATCTCGTATTGCGTCCTGAGAAAGAACGGGTTGTAGCCTTGCGGCATCTGCCGCTCGAAGACATCGACATCCATGTTGTCTTCGCGAACCAGAATGCGTGCATCAGCCGCATACTGCTTCGGCAACATCAGCGTGACGCCGGTGCCGGTGACGACCACCAACAGCATCACCGCCAGGATGACTTCCTTGCGCGAACGGATGACGCGCCAGTAGTCCAGAAAATGAAGATTAGACTCGCTCGTTTGTTCCATGGATCGCCCGATCCCCAGAAAGCGGGCGAGGCTCTTCGCCTCGCCGGCATGATTCAACTCCAGGAGGGTAACCTGCCCTCCCTATTTCCATCCCTACGGGGCAGGTATTAGAACTCGACCTTCCAACCCGCATCAATACGATTCCGCTCATACGAGGACCGCAGACCGCTGCCATCCACATACGACACGTCAGAGGAAAAGTCTTGGTACTGCCAACCCGCCTCGAGATAGTTCGAGCGGTTCAGCTTGTACGTAACCCGCGTACTGACCTGGATGAGATCCTCGCTGCCATCCGTAACCGCTCCGGGTTCCACGGACTGGTCGGCAGAGTAATCGCCGATCGTGTAGCCACCGGAGAGGTAGAAGGATATGCGCGCGGTCAGATCGTGTGCCAAACTCGCGGCCAACAACGTGCGCTGCTGGCTGGCATACGGATATATGTCCGTCTCAAACAACGAATAGCCCACGTTGGCCGTGATGCGCGTCGCGGGCGATGGAACGAAGGTCACGGCAAGATCCACGTAGGGCGAACTCTCGTTCCCCACATTGTCATCGTTAAACGTCTTCTCCTGGTAGCCGCCACGTACGCTGCCCAGCAGGTTGGGGCTGAACGTCTGCTCAACACCACCACCCACGTAGTAACTCTGCGATCCTCGATCTGGCCCTTCATACGACACTTCTTCGCCACGCATCTCACCAATCAGCGTCGTTTCCGGGACCAACTGATGCCGCACCGTCAGCCCCGCAACGTACAGATCGAAGTCCTCGGTATCCGCCACGTCCTGATTGTCATAGCGGAGCAACAGGTAACGGCCGGCCGCTTCAAGTTTCGTCTGCGGCATAACCAGCAAGCCCAAGGTTCCGTTCACCGCATTATAGGTGAAGTTGTCCTGCTCACGGACGATGCGGTTATCGTCCACCGACTCGGGAATTTCGCCGCGGCGCAACGTATCCGTCAAACTGAACGTCACGCGGGGGCTGAAGTTCTGGTTCAGGACGAAGTCCACATCATGGTTGAAATCGTGGTGATCCGGCTCACGATTCTGCCACCATACGTAGTTGGGACGATAACGCACGCTGACGAAGGTGCGCGTAAAGCTGAAGTTCACCAGAAATTCGATTTCTTCAATAATCTTGAAGCTGGAATCCGTGTCGGTCTCTTCCTGGTAAATGTTGTCGTCGTATTCAAACCGCAGGCGATTCACCACCTGAAAACGGTTTGCCGCGCTTCCAACGCCCAACACCACGGACGGCAACGCAACAACCACGAACAACAACGCGCACGTCCATTTCGTCCATTTCATGAGATTCCTCCTCATTCCGTATGCCAAATGCAATCAACCCTCGCTTAGTCCGGCGTCAGCGGCCGCGGCCTGAATTCACCCGAACCGAATTCAAGTCCGCTCAGAATCCGCGTGATCGCTTCCATATCCACGCCGTACTGCGTTTCATCCACCGGATCAAATTTATGCCTCTTCACCAGGGGGTCCACGCGAGCGGCGACCACGTTCGGCGCAATCGGCTCCGGCAGCGGTTCCAAGTAACTCACGGTTTCACCCACGGCTTCGAGCGGCACGCCCAAGCCTTTCAGATAATCCACCCACTCCTGCGGGTTATCGGGATTCTTGATCTCCGCCTGCAACTTCATCGCCTGCACGATCACGCGCGCAAGGTCGCCCATCACTACCGTCTTGTCCGGGCTCCATCCATCAGCGGGCACAATGGCGTTGTCGAGAAGGACCGCAAAGCACTGCTGGCAACTGGGAGAGGGAGGGAGAAACCGGGAGAGACCCAGAACCTGTACGAGAAGCTGCGCAAGTTCGCACTGGGTGACCTGCTTGCCCTTCGTCGCCTCGTCCTTCTTCTCGACCTTGGTCACCTTCTTGGCCGCCGGCGCCTTCTTTTCGGCCGCCATGGCGCCAGGAATCGCAACCGCCACCACCAACACCATAACCAGAATCAGAGAGGCGAACTTCTTCATGTTACCAACCTCCAGTTTCGCGGGCATAACATACCGTCCGCACGGAGACAAACGTACCCCCGAGTGGCATATTGTTTCATTCTACTTATCGGCACCCTAAAGTGATACCCCGCACGTCGTTGAAGCGTCAACAACAATATGGGCCAGACAGGCGCTTTCGCGGCCTTTTTCCGAGGGAAATCCGCTCCTCCGGCTATTGTCTCTCCGGGGTCCATTTGCTACTGTGCGGCCAATGATTCGCAAAACATCCTTTACGTTCAAGCTCTCGCCCGCCCAGCAGGCCGCGCTGACAGCCCTTCTCAAGGCCGGCAACTACATCCCGCGCGAACTGGAACACACCCTCATCGCCGTCGAGGGACCCGACTGCAATATTGCCCTCTACAAGAGCGGAAAATGCCTCGTCCAGGGAAAGGGCGCCCACGATTGGATCACCTTTGTCCTCGAGCCCCAGATTCTTCAGGAAGTCCGCCTCGGTTACGAGGAGGTCCTCGATCCTGAAAGCACCCAGCCCCACATGGGCGTCGATGAAAGCGGCAAGGGCGACTTCTTCGGCCCGCTCGTCATTTCCGCGGCCTACGTCAATCCAGCCCTCGCTCACACGCTCAAGGAGATGGATGTCCGCGACAGCAAGACCATCACGACCGACCGCAAGGCCGAGTCCATGGCCGCCGACATCCGCAAGCTGCTCGGGCCCCGCTTCGCGCTCATCGTTGTCGGACCCGCCGCCTATAACCGGCTCTATGCCAGCATGCGCAGCGTCAACCGCATCCTTGCCTGGGGCCACGCGCGCGCCATCGAAAACCTGCTCGAGAAAGTACCCGACTGCCCCCGCGCGTTGTCCGATCAGTTCGGCCCCGTTCGTCAAATCGAGCAGGCGCTCATGCAGAAGGGCCGGTCGATCAAGCTCGTCCAGAAACACAAAGCCGAGTCTGACATCGCCGTCGCTGCGGCGTCCATCCTCGCGCGCGCCGGCTTCCTCGCCGCCTTGCGCTCCCTGCGCGAAAAGTACGGCAGCGAGTTTCCCAAGGGCGCGTCCGGAGCAACCCAGGAAGCCGCCGTCAAGTTGATCGCCAAGGCCGGACCCAAGGTGCTCATCGACGTCGCCAAGTGCCATTTCAAGACCACAGACGCCGTGCTGGAGAAGGCCGGCTGCAGCCGCAGGGATCTCGGCCCCGAGGGTCAGGTTGTGTCGAAGCCCTACACGCGGAAGCACGCATGACCCGGCGCAATGACCGCCCGATCAACGCGAGGGAACCAACATGAAACTCGTCCGCTTCGGTCCCGCCGGCAACGAACGCCCCGGCGTTCTCCTCGATAACAACCATATCCTCGACGCCCGTGGTATGGCGTTCGATATCGATGACTTCAATGGTCACTTCTTCGCCAAACAAGGCCTGCAGCGGCTCCAAGCCCTGCTGAAGGAAAGCGGCCGGAAGACCATCCCTGCGGAGGGCGTCCGCCTCGGCCCCCCCGTTGCCCGCCCCGGCAAAATCGTCTGCCTCGGAAAGAACTACGCGGATCACGCCGCGGAATTCGACGCCCAGCTCCCGGATAGCCCAATCCTTTTCTCCAAAGCTGTCACGGCCATCGTCGGCCCAAGCGATCCGATCATTCTTCCGCCCGGCGCAACGGACGTGGACACGGAAGTCGAGTTGGCTGTCGTCATCGGTCGTAACGCAAAGAACGTGAGCGAGAAGGATGCCATGAGCCACGTCGCGGGGTTCACCATCCTTAATGACGTGACCGATCGCAAAGCGCAACGCGATGGCAAGCAGTGGTTCCGCGGAAAGGGCTGCGACACATTCTGTCCGCTCGGCCCGTATCTCGTCACCCTCGACGAGACCGGCGACCCGCATGCGCTCCGGCTGCTCTCGAAGATTCGCGGCCAGATTCTGCAGAATGCCAGTGCATCGCAGATGATCTTCAAGATTCCTTACCTGATTTCCTTCATCAGCGCGACAATCACACTCGAAGCCGGCGACATCATCGCCACCGGCACACCCGGCGGCATTGGCTCCGCGCGAAAACCTCCCGTGCTCCTCCAGCGCGGCGATGAAGTGGAAGTATCGATCGACCGCCTCGGCACGCAGCGTAATCCGGTGGCGTAGCACATCCCCGCCACCTTGTTCGCCACGCGGAGCTTGGCGATAGGCAGAATCCCAACTCCCGCGGGGAGTCCAAAAACACAAAGGGGCGGCTTTTCAGCCGCCCCTTCATGCACAACAAAACAACTCAGATTACTTCAGGATCGCATCCTTCGCGGCCTTCGCCACGCGGAACTTCACGACCTTCTTCGCAGGAATCTGAATCTGCTCGCCCGTGGCCGGGTTACGGCCAATGCGCGCAGCGCGATTCACCAAAACGAGTTTGCCGAGACCCGGAAGCGTGAAGCTGTTCTTCGCTTCTTTGTAAGCCACTTTGCAGAGCTCATCAAAGAACACGCCAACCTGCTTCTTCGTCAGCCCGGTCTTCTCCGCCAACGCCGCCTGAATCTGAGACTTGGTCAATGCCATCGCAATGCCTCCTTCGATTGTTGGTTCTACACTCTTCTGTATCCCCATACTTTCGAGCGCCATTGTCGCTGCCTTTATGGGCAACACAAGCGTTTTTTTGCTGTTTTTTCAGGGTTTCCCAAGCATTTCCCACGCCACCATTCCCCGTGCCACCTCGGTCATTTTGTCGGGCCCGGCGACCCGACGAACAATCGCGAGAGCGAAGGCCATCGTCGTCCCCGCTCCCTGGCTCGTCATCACCAGTCCGTCTTCCACCACCGGCTCATTCAAGCGATTCGCCCGCGTAAGTTCTTGTGCGACACCGGGATGACACGTTGCCTTTTTGCCATCCAGCACGCCCGCGTCCTGCAACACCAGCGGTCCCGCGCACACCGCAGCCACGAGTTTTCCCGCGCGAACATGCTGCCTCACCGCATCCAACACCCGCGCGTCTTTTCGTAAATGGGCCACGCCGCCCGTCCCACCCGGCACAACAATAATGTCGAAGCTCGCCGGATCTATTTTCTCCCACGGCGCGTCGGGCACGATTTTCACCCCGCGCGAACACGTGATGACACCCGGCGATATCCCCGCCACCACCACCTCGAATTTCGCACGGCGAAGCGTGTCGATCGAAATCACGGCTTCCATTTCTTCGGAGCCTTCCGCCAGCGGAATCAGTACGCGTGTCATGTTTCAGCCCTCCGTCATCGCCCGTCGTTTCCCCTACTTTAGCCCATTTTTCCAAGGGTTGGAAAATCTCGCGCGCTTTTTTCCAAGGGTTGGAAAACCGCTGCGTACGGCCGCTTTCCGGCGCAAAACTTGGCACTTGGAACTTGCAACTTGGAACTCTAGTCTACTGCCATGCGTACGCGCGACACTTTCGATGTCATGTCCAGCACCCTCGCGGTGTTGGCCGATGCCATCGCCATCTTCGCCGGATTCATGCTGGCGGTCTATATCCGCTTCGACACCGGCTGGGTCCCGCTCCGGCATGAGCTTCTTCCGCCGCGCGAGCTCTACTGGTACGGCAGCGGCATCGCCACGCTCCTCTTCCTTTTCATCTTCCGCGCGCTGGGCCTTTATGTCCGCCCGCAACTCGGCGGCTTCGGCGACAAGATCCCGCGCATCGTGCGTGCGTCGGGCTACGGCATCTTCCTCGCCATCGCCCTTGCGTTCGTCATCCGCACCGACCCGCCCTTCTCACGTGTCGTCGCCGGCATTTCGTTCTTCACCGCAACGTTGCTCGTCCTCGTCGAGCGCTGGCTCCTCTTCGGGCTGGAGATCCACATCGCGCGCAAACGCGAGACGGTCAACCGCGTCATCGTCATCGGCACCGACGCCGTCGCCGCGCGTCTGAAGCAGATGCTTGAACATGAACCCCGGCTCCGCTCACGCGTCACGGGATTTCTCGCCACCGGCACGGAGACCCCGGACCCCGCTATCGATCAAAACCTGATCCGCGGCCGGGTCGATGATCTCGAGAAACTGATCGATCAGGGCGAGGTCGACCAGGTGATCCTTGCGGACACATCGCTCCCGCATCTCCGCATGGCCGACATCATCCTCTGCTGCGAACGCGCGCTTGTCTCGTTCCTCATGGTGCCCGACATCTTCGGCGTCCTGACGAGCAAGGTGAACGTCCAGCACATCGGCGATGTTCCGCTCCTCGGCGTGAGCAAGTGGCCGCTCGATTTCTTTTGGAACCGCGTGGCGAAGCGGGTCGAAGACGTGATCGGCGGAGTGGTCGGCCTTGTCGCTTCAGCGCCCGTCATTATTGCCGCGGCGCCACTGATCAAACTGAGTTCGCGCGGCCCGATTTTCTACCGTCAGGATCGCTGCGGCGAACGTGGTAACGTGTTCACCATCTACAAGTTACGCACCATGCCGACCGACGCCGAACAGGAGTCCGGGCCTGTCTGGGCAACGGCGGATGATCCGCGACGGACCAAGGTCGGCGCGTTCCTGCGACGGCACAATCTCGATGAGCTGCCGCAGTTTTGGAACGTGTTGAGGGGCGACATGAGCCTCGTGGGGCCGCGACCGGAGCGTCCCGTTTTCGTCGAGCAGTTCAAGGAAGACATCAGCCGCTACATGTGGCGCCACGCGCACAAGCCCGGCATCACCGGCTGGGCGCAGGTGAACGGCCTGCGCGGCAACACCGATCTGCGGGAGCGGATCAAGTATGACCTCTACTACCTCGAGAATTGGTCGCTGGCGCTCGACTTCAAAATTCTCGTGAAGACATTCTTCGCCCGGAAGAATGCGTATTAGGAAGGACAGAGAATTCGGTATCCCCTTGTCCTTGCAGGGACACCCCTTCTTCTCTGTCATCCCGAGGCGGCCGAGGGATATCGAGATTCCTCGCTGCGCTCGGAATGACAGATCGTCTCGTCCGCAACGACCGCCCTACTCCCCGTTCACCGGCACCGTGTTGGAGTAGCCCCAGTTCTCGTTCATCAGAATGATGTCGCCGTTTAGTTTGCGGATGTACCAGTTGCCGACAAAACCCGCGGGGATCGCCAAGCCGTCCATGCCGTACACCGCCATATCCGCCAGACCGTCGCCATCGTAATCACCCGGCACCGGCACCGCGCCGTGGAAGCCCCAGTTGTCGCCCCACAGCAGTACCGGCCCGTTGAACGACGAGCGGATGTACCAGTTCCCCAACAACTCGTCATACACGGCCAAGTCCGCAATCCCATCCGCGTCATAATCGCCCGGCACCGGCACTGCGCCCGGGTAACCCCAGTTTGTGCCCATCGTCAGGATATCGCCCTGAATCGTCCGCACGAACCAGTTGCCGCTCGTTTGATCATACACCGCGAGGTCTGACGCGCCGTCGCCGTCATAATCACCCGGCACCGCCACGGCTCCCGGATAGCCCCAGTTGGTCGCCACCATGAGCACCTGCCCGGCCAACGTCCGCGCGTACCAGTTGCCATGCGCCTCATCGTAAAGCACGAGATCAAAAATCCCGTCGCCATCATAATCGCCCGGCACTGGCACGCCGCCCGCGATGCCCCAGTTCGTCCTAAACATCAGCACTTCACCGGACAACGTCCGCGCAGACCATTGGCTGAACTCTTCGGAATACACCGCCAAGTCGGCTACGCCGTCGCCGTTATAGTCGCCCGGCAAGGCCAGCGGTGGCGGGTAAGGCCCAATATACTCCGCCCAGCAAAGCACGTCGCCGGTCACCTTCCGGATGTACCAGCTCGCAGTGACGGCAGCATCGTACACCGCCAGGTCCGAAATCTGATCGCCATCGTAGTCGGTCCAGAGCGGAGAGACTCCCGCGCGGAACAGCCGTACGACGTTCGCCGCCGCCAGCCAGTTGGCATCGCCCGGCTGCGAGGCAACGACTCTCACGATGCCCGCGCTCGTGAACGACAAGTTGGTCCCACCGCTCAGAATACCCGGGCCGGAAAGCACGTCGAAGCTCACGGGCAAGCCCGATGAGGCCGCGGCCGCCAAGCCCACGACATCGTTCGTCTTCTTCAGACCCGGGATCGGGAAGGCGATACTCTGGCTGGCCTTCGCCACGACCAGCGTTCCGGTCTGAACGCCCTCATACGTCGCATCGTTGATCGAGCCCGTAACCGAGTAGCTACCCGCGGCCGTCGGCGCAGTACTGGAACCGTCGTACGTGATGTCCACGGAGAGCCCCGCCGGATCCGTTGTCGCCGTCACCACGCGCGGCGTCCCGTCATACGTCTGGCTCAGATCGCCAAGGAACACATCCGCGAATGCCAGCGCAACAGCAAACGTGTTCGTCACGGTCGGTGCCGGGTTCCAGTTTTCGTCGCCCGCCTGGTCACCCAGCAGCCTCACCGTGCCGACGCCCGTGAACGAGAGATTGGTGCCGGCGGCCAAAGCGGCCGGGCCCGACAGCACCGAGAAGGTGACGCCCAGCTCCGAGGAAGCCGTCGCCGCCAATCCAACCTTGTTCGTGGCCAACTGGTTGCCGACGGCCGGGAAGCTGATCGTTTGATCGGCCTTCGCGGCCGCAACCGCACCCGTCACGCTCTGCGGATTGTGGAAATCATCGCCCGCCTTCGTCGCTTGCACGAGCACGGACCCGCTTCCGCTGGTGATCGTCAATCCCGTCCCCCCGACGATTGTCCCCGGCCCCGACACGATGGCGTAACTGACATCACCCGTACCGGAACCGCCGGACACGCTCAACGCGTTGGTTGTGCCATACGCCTGCGGACTGGCCGGCGTGAAGATCAACGCATCCTGATCCCGCTTGATCGCTGCCCCCGCCAGATTGATGACGTACGGCGTATTGGTGCTGTCGTTGCTCAACGAAAGGGCCGCGGCGTGGCCTCCGAGGGCGGTGGGCGCGTAGACCACGCGGAATGATGTCGCGCCGCCAGATATCAAGCTGGCCGGCAAATCGTGAACAGAGAAGAAGCCCGCATCGGAACCATTCGTCGCGACGCCCAGAATGCTCAGGGCCGCATCACCGCTGTTCGTGATCGCTAACCAGTTCGTGTATGCGCCGAACACCGGATGACTCCCGAAGTCGGCCCCCTTCGCTGCTTCGGCCGATTCGCCGCTGGCAATCACGGCGCCGTTGGTACCCAGGACAATCATTTCCGCGATCGCGTACGTGAATGCGTTGGAGCTGACCGTTTCGCCAAAGCTGACGGAGAAGACACGAACATCGCCGAGCCCGATCTCACCTGCGCCGGCCGTCACGACAATTTGCGTCGGCGACTGGCTGACCACCGCGGCCGCGACGCCGCAAAGTGTCACGTTGGTCACGTCGGTGCCGTCACCAAGGTTAATGCCCCATATCGTTACTTGATACCCCCCAGCGTGCGATCCAACTTGCGGATACACACCGATGGGGGCGGCGCTGAATTGATACACGTTGGTATACGCATCGATGCCCATAAGATCGGAAGAGCACACGTCTGAACTCCAGTCACCGCTTAAC